>JAEIGA010001450.1_pt1 | contig 37117 bp, 51 predicted proteins | sample 9270691 | NCBI WGS metagenome assembly JAEIGA01 (sample SAMN17057246, study PRJNA624740) | gut metagenome | biome: biome; isolation source: fecal sample | host: Bos grunniens | place: China: Xizang | collected 2019
CGATAGGAATCGAACCTACAACCTGCTGATTACAAGTCAGCCGCTCTACCTATTGAGCTACGGCAGCATATTGATACACCATAGGCGATCCCCAAGCGAGACCGCCCCAAGGAGTAGGTATTTGACGGAGAGCCATTGCCCATGCCCACGCAAGGCTATCCGCTGGTGCTTTTATATCAATTCTTTTTCTGCAAATAAAAAGTGTGGCTGTATTATCGACCGCAGCCACTCGGCCTATTTCATGCAAACTTACGGAGGACTATGTATTATGGGTTACACAGATTTATTGTTCATCGCCGCATCTATAGCTTCCTGCAATGTGGCGTAAATAGGGTCTTCTGTTTCTGCAAGCTCATCTACCCTTGCGGCGTAAATCTTCTCAATGGTCTTGCCATTGTCACTCATAAGGTAGGCCATGTGGGGAACGGAGATTGTGATGGTATTGCCGTCCTTGAAAGAACAATTCACAACACTCATCTTTACTTCCTCATCGTATGTGGTCGATGCACTCTGGATGTTATCGAAGTAACTCCATTCTTCGATGTCCACATTCTCGTTCTTGCTTTTTCTGTAGTCCAGTACCTTCAGAATCATAATTACTTTTCCTTTCTTCTAATACATTCTTTCTGTCTGATAAATAAAAAAAGCAGCCACCCAACACCGGGCAACTGCTTTCCTCACTTATTCATGCTATATCATATTACATTTAGAAGTAACATTCCAGTCGTTTTAGTCACAGAAAGTCACAAACCTTCATCCAGTATGTGCTGTACGCTCTTCAAAGCTCTGCCGTATGTAGTAGTAGCCCAACCATAGTCCTTTTTATACTTGTCTGCTATCTCCTGTAGAGTCTTGTACTGGATATGTCGCAGATGAAGGATGTTATACTCCGTGGGACTCTCCACCTGCTCAATAACCTCAATCACCTGCCGCTTGGTATCTATGAGTCTATCAATCAGAGCATTAATCTCGTCTTCCATGTCCAAACACTTGTCGATAGCATCTGCCATCTTGGACTGACTGCCGGAGGACTGCACCTTCTCCATGTTGTGCAGCTCCTTCTTGCCGTTGCGCTCTATCATAACGCTCTGACCGCCGGAGACAATGCCCAAAGCCACATCACGCCACTGCTCTTTCTCTATCATCTTATTGCAGATCAGCACATCCAGTTTCTCGACCGACTTCAGAAACGCTTTAGCATCCATCCCCCTTCCCCCTTTCGCACTTTTCATCTGAACACTCAAAGCAGACCTGCCTATCAAGGAGATTCTTGTTCTCATTGCAAGAGAGCCAATTCTTACACGCCCAACACCGCAGAAACGCATGACACCGTTCACAATCCATCATTCAGCACCTCCCAAAGCAAATAACTAATAAAGATCACCGCACCGACACGCAAGAACAATTCCTCAACCGTCATCTACCACACTCCCTCAGAAACACCATGTACTCGCCGTATGTCATGCCACGCTCTCTCGCCATTCTGCTCACCTCTGCCAGAGACAATGCCGGGGCTTTTCCGCTCACTTGTTTCCGTAGCTTCTGCTTCTCTCTGAAAGTTCGGTTGTAAAGTTCTCGCTTGCCACTTGCCTTTGCTTCGTTTTCCCGTCTGGCAAGTTTCCGGCACTCTTCGCTACAAATGCTTTTCCTGTAAGATTCCGTCTCAAACTCCCTGCCGCAAATTTTGCAAACTCGCTCATACAAAGCGATTCTACGAAATGTTATTCCATCTTTTTTCCATCGTGGGCTATAACGCAAAACATGGCGAACTTGTTTCTTGCCCTCCAGCGTTCGTTTGATAGTTCTCTCGGAACAATCCAACGCTTCGGCAATCTGCAATTTCGTTGCACCGATGCACCACATCTCATAAGCCCAATCTTTTTGGTCTTGCGTAAGACAATCAACGCCCATGTAATTCACCGCCAATCATAGGAAATAATAGCTTGCATAGTTCATCGAATTTTCGTGGATCTAACCCGGTCTCGTTTTTGATTTTGTCCATCTGATACTCCACAGAATTTCGATGATAATGTAGCTCGTTTGCCGTGGGATAAAGTTTCATGTTATTCCGGGCGTAACTCTTGACTATCCGAATCTGCAAATCCGTCATTGCTCTTTCCTTTCCCCACAACTGCAAAACTTATCCTTGCCCGGATGCTTCAAACCGCACGGATGTTTGCATATGGTTTCTACCTTTCCATGTTCCGGGTTTTGCCGCCAGTCCCTATGCTTGCACTCCTTACACCTAACCACAGGAACAGCATCCACAGCAGGGGCATCCTCTAACGCTCTCTTTACAATAACTGGGTAAAAACTACGCTTCAGCAAATCCTGTTTCAATGCACTACGGCTGATAAGGTCTCCCATCGGCGGCAGGTACATACATTCGTTGCTCATTGGCTTCTCCTTTCACTCTCTCGTTGCACCGAAAAACGAAAGCACCAACGATCCGAATGCAGCCATGTAAATCGCTTCCATTTCATAGGCGTTAATAAGCAAAACAGTGCCAAAAACAACGGATATTACAAAGACCATATACGCCCATATTTTCTTCAGCACTTCCATCAGCACACTACCTCCACATCGTACTCATCCTTGAGAGCCTGTTTGATCTCCCAGATGTTCAACCGCTGTGTTCTCACCGAATCCCGGATATTTGCTACTTCATCTGTCAGCTTGCGCACATCCTCTTTGGTGGGATTGAAACAGCTAACCCATGCCCAACAGAAAATAACCATTGCCATAGTCACAGCCTTGGATAGGCTCATCTCTGGCTTTCGCTTTTTGCTCTTGCTGCTCATTTATTGTTCCTCCTAACGCAAACAAACATGAACTCATCAATCTCGCTGGCGGCTTCCTTCTGCTTGCGGATTGCCTTTTTGGATGCCTCGTAGGCTCTCTTGGCTTCCTTGTACCGATCACACGTTGCATGGCAGGTGTAGGGATGCTCCTTTGTAGGAAGCACCCTATCCTCGCAACCAACGCACGGATTTACCCACGTTCTGTATGGTGTCATTTCCTTCCTCACTATTCACAAAGTAACTACTTTCTTGATTCTGTAGTTTCTGTCCCGGTTTTTCGCTATGCTAATAGACTTCGACCGCTCAAAGATCCGACCGCCAATAGCTTCATCAACGTCTATCAGTTCGTCCTCGGTTAACTCACTGGAAACAATGGTCAACAAGTTAGGATTGTTATAGCGATAGTTGATAATCTCAAAGGCAACATTGATGTCTGCCCCGGTGGGAGTCTGCCTTGTGTTGTCTACCGTTTTCCCGGTCTTGAAGAGATCGTCTATGTACAGGACTTCGGCATTCTTGAATCGGTCAATCATTTTGCTGTATTCTTCCGAATCATTCACAGCAGCCTTAATCTTTACAATGTCATCACGCCAAAGCATATACATCACACGCTTGCCAGAAAGAAGGAACTCACGGCAGATGGCGGTGCAAACGTGTGTCTTTCCTGCTCCACTCTGACCGCCAAGGAAGAACCAACCTTCCGGGCATTCAACGTAATCCATAGCAGCTTGTTTCAATGCTTTCTGCCACGGCTCGTTGTCCTCGAACTTGTCAAAGGTGTAATCCTTGATGATGTTCTTCAAACCGCTCTTCTTCATGCGGTTAATGGACAGGCGAATAGGAGCGCACTTGCAGTCGGTGTAGTAATGCGTGAACGATCCGTCAGGGTTTTCTTCCAGTTTGGCAATGACTCCCTTGTTCTTACAAATATCGCAGTTGTAGCCGTCCGCTTCGTTCAGATGTCCGACTGTGTTGTTCAGACCGTCTACTTTGAACTGCTCATACTCTCTCGGAGTCATCGGCTCAAATGTAGTGTCCAACCCTCTGCGCATCATGATTCTCTGCAAAATTCCTGTTTCCTGAATGCTTTCCATTGCCTTCAGTCCTTTCCTTTAGCTCATAAACACTCGTCCATCCGTTCATGATAGACTGATTGAGAATAGCAATCTGCTCCTGTACGGAATCGGTCATGCCGTTTAGCTTGTTGATCAGCAGCTTAATAGCATGGTCTGTCATTGGTTTCTTCATGCTCTTACGGAACTCGATAAAAGATAAGATGGCATCATTCAAATAAGGGTCATCCGAATAAGATTCTTTCTTTTTTTCTTTCTTATTCTTAGTCTTATTCTTATCTTTATCTATTTCTTTATCTTCTTCTGCATAGTCTACAGAGACTCTCTGAGATATCTCTGTAGAATCTACAGTAGAATCTACAGGAGCAGGAAGCGCATTCTGCTTGGCTCTCCACCGAGCTTGGGCAAGGCGTTTGCTCTCCCGGATTTTCTCCATGCCCTCGATATTCTGGTGTTCTTCCCATCCAGCAATGGCGAGACAGCCATTAGGGAAAGATACCATGCCGAGCCGTTCCAGAGCATCCAGAGCCAGAACCACCGTGTTCTCCTCGAAGTCAAGCTCGTCTGCCAGCAGTTTCGGCGTATATGGAATGTTCTCTGTCAGGAAAATCATGCCGCCAGAATTGCACCGCCCTGCCATAGTCAGTAGCATTACCCAAATGAGAACGATGCTGTCCCCTTCCGGGAGCTTACGCAGATATTTAATCTTGCGATTGTCGAACATATCTACGGTTAATTTTATCCACCTAATGTCAGCCATAGCTCTGCCACCGCCTCACTTCGCCAGCCAAATCTTCTTTGGGAATGAATTTATAACTCTCACGGATTTTGCCACCGGGAAAGTCAAACTCGACTCTGAAGTATCGGTGTTCCCGGTTGATGGAAATGACCGTACAAGGATGCTCCTGATCGACCAGATGCCCCAATCGGTCAACATGGACATTCGGCATCAACCGCAGTTTTTGACCAACGTAATAGCTCATCGTGCATCACCTCTCAGGGAATACTTGGCGAAGGAAACCTTCTCGCCGTAGCGATTCTTGCCCTTGACCATCTCCCTCTCGATGGGAAAGCCAAGTTTACGAAGATCGCTGACTCTGGAAGCCAACCTGTAGATGCCGTACTCTTCCATAGCCTGTGCGCTCGTGATGCTTCCGTAATCGTTCAGATGCCGTAGCACCCTCTCACACTGCGTAACCTTCATTAAATGTCACCGCTTTCCCGATGGATTGACCGCTCTGCGGAGAAGCCTTCAGGATACCGTTTCCGCAGCTTGTCGATGTTCATCTGCATAATGGTCTCCAGATCGTAGCCAATAGCCGTTGCCGTCTCTGCCACATACCACAGGATGTCACCAAGCTCCTTGGCAATATGCTCGACATCAAGTTTATGTCCCTGCATCCAGCACTTCTTAACGATGTCGCACACTTCCCCGGATTCCCCGGCAAGACCAAGCGCACCGTTCTGAAGGTGGTAATCAAGGGGAAGAGTCTTATTGCTCGTCCGCATTGCGAGCTGCTGATACTCATTCGCCAACATGGTGTTTCTCCTTTCTGGTGTTTCTCTTCTTAACCTCGCCACCGCCGATGCAAACGCCAACAAATAGTGCGAATGCAAGCAGGAATCCGGCAGCCGCCGTCCAGAGGATCATTTTATTTACATACATGGATTTCGCTATAACGCTCATTACAATCTGTGTTGCCTGTCCTGCGACATAGGCAAACAGAATCCGTCTGCTGTTGGGCATTGTTTATTCTCCTTTAAAATCAAATCCAGCTTCCCATTCACGATAGAGATTCATCCAGTCATCGAATGTCATCGTGACGAGAATGTCAGCGTTATTCTTTTTGTGGAATACCACCGGGAGTTTACCGCTCCCGGCAGAATCCCTCTTGGCCTGTGCCATCCAATCATAGAGTTGCATCCTCTCCTGATGCTTTGCTTCGATGTGGATTCCCGGAAGCCCCACCACATCAGATGCGTCCCCGGTGTTTCCGCAGTATTGCGCCGTTCTCCGTGCTTCGTAGCCATACTCCCGGAATCGGGAAGCCAGCAGCCTCTCAAAACGTGCGCCCTTCTGCTTACTATTTACAGCCATTTTCGCCACCTCTTTTTTCTGCTACGGTTATGCGAGAAATAGCAATGTCGAAATAGCCTTTATCAAGCTCAATTCCAACAAACCGCCTGCCAAGTTCAGCGCAAGCAACTCCAGTCGTTCCGCTACCCATAAATGGATCTAAAATCGTTGCATCAGCAGGTAGAACTCCGATTATGTTTTTCATAACCTCGACAGGCATTTGGCAAGGATGATTCGTTTTGTCTTTTGAAACGTTTTTGACCTGATTTATGTTCCACCAGTCATACAACCTTGCGCCAGTTTTTCCTTCAGCAATGCGCTTTTGAATCCTTTTATCGTTTAGGTTTTTATATGGTTGTCGCACCGCATTGAAGTTTGGCTTGACATCGAAAAACGCTATATCTCTATGCTGTTTTGCTGTGTTTGAGTTGTAAACCCACGAAACAACTCGTTCAGGAAATTTGCCTATCCGAAATGCAAGTTTATATAATTCTTCGGGATAGTGAATAACAACACTTGGTGTATTCCCAAAAACGAAAGAAAGCATTTCAAAATATTCGGCTACAGGCATTTTGTCTTTGTACTTATCGTAATGGTAGCCAATGTTGAACGGTGGGTCAGAAACTACAATAACGTTTTCGTATCTATTCAAAACGTCAAGAAACACATCGGTGCAATTAGCGTTTAGCAACGTTATAGCTTCACTGACACAAAGTTCTGTCATCGTTGCATCCATCATCAGAACGGAAGCTCCGATTCCGCATCTGCCACATCGGTGAACTGGACATTGCCGAACTTCTTCAGGTCATCAATGGAAGAGCCGGAGGATTCCTTTTCTTTCTTGCCACCGCAGAAGTTAACCTCTCGAACAGCAACCTCGTAGGCAGTGCGCTTGTTACCTTCCTTATCGTCATACTGCCGGGTCTGAAGCTGTCCCTGAACCAGAATGGGATCGCCCTTGAGGAAGTAGTTGTTCACGAACTCGCCACTCTTTTCCCAAGCTACGCAGTTGATGAAATCTGTGCCGTTGTTTCTGCCCCGGTCTACCGCAATGGTAAAGGTGCAAACCTTCTTGCCAGTGGTGGTGCTACGCAGGTCAGGGTCTTTCACGAGCCGTCCCTGAAGAATGATTGTGTTAAGTGCCATTGTCTTATTCCTTTCTTACTTTCAATTTGTAAAGCCGTCCGATGGTCTTATCCACCGGGATTCCGTCTGTCAGATGCCACTTGTCATTGAAGCTCTGCTGTCCGATGGTGTGTGCTTCCGTGTGGTGTTCCCGGCACAGAGGCAGAACCTTCATGCCCTCATGGATGATCTCGCTTCGGTCTCGCCCCATGCCCACATGATCCACATGGTGCAGGTCTGCTTTCAATCCGCACACACAGCACTTCTTGTTAATCAGGCAGCTATAGATGTAATCCGAAACATCGTCCACGAAATTCAATAGAGGGAAGTTACAGGGGATGTCCCAGTCAAGGATGAAACGTACAAGGAATCTCTGAAAAGCGCACACAAGGCTCATAGGAGCGTTAGAGAGGGAGAAAATCTTGTCTGCCGTCTCCTGAAGCTCATCTGCCAAGAACTTGATTTTCATAAGTTCCTTTGCCTGTCCTTTGCTGATGCCGCTATACTCAGCGATCTCGCCCAGCAAGGCATAACAGGCTTTGCGCTGCTTGTCGGAAATCGGTCTGCTGTCGATAAGCTGTACCAAGCATTCCTTGTATTCTCGCTTTGTCAGCGTGAGCCAGTCATCGTATGGCGCACGAATCAGCACCTCATTCCGTCTCTCGTCAAAACCGACCACCTTGCCCTTTACGGTGTCAATCGGTGTCTTCATTCAATCAACTCCTGCCAAGGCTGATGCGGACATAGCCGCCTCTGCCGTTTGTCTTTTTCTCTACATCTCGGAGATACTGATGATACATAGCCCAGTGATCATTCTTGAAAAGCTCTATATCGAACTCTCTGACAGTTTTCGTGCTGCCCTCTGTACCGTCCACCCTCGTGATCTTCGTGCCGTTGGGAGTAGTCCACGACTTAACATCGTGTTTCAGCATCTCGTTGTACAGTGCTTGCTTTGCATCCTTGCACTGTTGCTCAATCTCTTTCATGGATGCAAGCTGATTCTCAAGAGTGACGATTTTCTGAGACAGGGAAACCAGATTGTTTCCGATGGGCATGAAGTCTTGCTCGGAGAGAAGAGGGTTCTCTTTCAGCCTCTTTAGGTCTGCCCGGAATCTTTCAATCTCCTTGTTTACCTTCGCCAGCAGAGCCTTGTAATCATCCAGAACGATGTCGAACACCTGAAGCCGTTCCGGGTCGAACACCGGGTTCAAATCCTCTGGCCTGTCATAGACCGCCAATTTGCCCTTGGTTACATGGTTTTCTTCCATGTACTTCACAAGCTGTACGAGATACACCTTGTAGGAATTTACATCCGCATAGATGGTGGAAGTGGACTTGATTTCCAGAACGCACTCACCGTTGAAGCCGTCCGTGTGGCAACGAATGTCTCCGTTAATCACCCGGTTAGGCTCGAAGTTCGCACCAAATGTTTTATTTATGTAATCCCGGATCTGAGGCTCGATGGCGTGTCCATAGCGAGTAAACCTGTTGCCAGTGAACGTGTCCTCTGCGAGTTGCGCTTTTTCCAAGAGGAGCTGCCATCGCTTTTTGAAGGACGAAATACCCATTATCACAGGCAAATCCGAGCCTCCGATCCATTTGTGGCGGTCAACCGATGTGTCGAACTCGCCGTACTCAACCTCACTCACGTTCTCCCCTCCAATTCGGCGAGAAGCTGTTCAAAGACAGCAGGATCAGTCTTGCCGTTCAGGTCATGCTCTTCGGCGTAGGTCTTGACGCTGATGCCCATCTCCTTCAGTTTGGCGATCAACCGCTCTCTCGGAGTCATCTTGTTAACGCCCTTACCTTCCTGATTCTTGATGGCATTTGCCACTTCCTCTGCACTGGCAACGCTGGTGTCGATGCCAAAGCCACACATACCAAGCGCACGACCGACTGCGGAAGTCTCGCAGTTTTCGATGTAGGAAGTCTTATTGATGAAGGAAGAAGTCTCCTTCTCGTAGGCAGTGCCAGTGCCAAGAATGCGACTCTCTTCGTCATAGACCGTTGCACGGAAGACGCACACGCCGTTCTCGTTACTGAGCATTTCCGTCACGATTGCGCCGTTAGGACAGACGCTACGGAAAGCCTTGATGCGCTGGTTAACTTCAATGTAAATTTTGCCCTTCACGTCCACGCCAGCGCAGATGTTGTTTGCCTTGCAAATATCCTCATAGGTGTAGCTCATTCTTTCTTTGCTCCTTTCGCATATTTCAGTACCGTAGGATAACTAAGATCGACCGCTTCGCAGATTCGCTTGAGAGTAAACCCTTGCTCTCGCAGCGCTTTTATCTGGTTTATGGTTTCGGATGGTGTTTTGTTCGGTGGCTCTCTGCCGATGCTATCAAAGCCAAAACCTCTCTCCTGTGCGTGGTTTCTTCGGTGATCCCTCTTGCAGAGAAGAGTCAGATTCTCAATCCTGTTGTCCGTCCGATCTCCGTTGATGTGGTGGACTTCTTCATCAGGTCTTAGCTTTCTACCAAGATGCTCTTCCATCACGAGACGGTGCTTGTAATACTTCTTGTTGCCGATGCTCACAGTGACATAGCCGTTCTTCTGCAAAGACTCGCCCCGGTGGTTGTCCCAATAACGGATCATTCCGTTGCGGATGCTTTGCTTGTGTTCAAGGCTCAGCACTTTAGGCATCCTTGTTCTCCTTTCCAAACATGACGAGAAGCATTTCAACATCTTCGTGGGACATCCCACAGTACATATCCTTCTTCTTCTGAAGGAAAGCCATGACCGCATCAAGAGCGGTCTGAGAGGCGGTCAGCTCCATGAGCAGCCGGGTCTCGATAACAGTGCGGTTGGTATCCATTTCAATTCTCCTTTTCATTCTATGTAGTCCTCCGTATAAACCAGATACTCAGACAGACAATCCATGCACAGCCACTTATCACCATCGTGGTAGGCTCTCTCGTCCTGAATGGGATGTCCGCAGCCATCACACACAGGTCTCTTCGCAAGCTCCCGGTCGAGCCTGTCTTCGTGAGCTTCCCAAAGGGAGTAGTTATCCATCATTACCAAGGACACCTGCTTTCTGCATCTTTTCTCAGGAAGTGAATCGCCAGTCGGATTCCCCAAAATGCGAGGACAATCCATGTGATGACTTCCAACTCCGCAAGCAGGAACACCACGCTCAGGATTACCTGCATATATGTCTTTCCAAGTTCCTTGAAAAGAGCTGCCACGAAAAGCTCTACCATTTGATTCACTCCATCTCGTATGTAATCTTTACGCCTTCTTGTTCCGCCAGCAGTTCAATGAGAATCGCCAGCAGGTTATGTCCGTTCGCCATACTCACGCCCCCACCTCAATGCTCAGAATCTCCCGGATTGCCGAAACGATTTTCGGTGCGTTGCGTTGCCCGGTCAGGATTTTATACATATAGCTACTGTCTACATACAGCCCGGTTTTCTCCGACACCGTTTCCTCAAGCCACTTCTGCTCCTTGCCAGTGCGAAGAAGTTCGGTTTTTACGCACAAGCCAAAGTCAGAGAATTTAGAACAGTTCACAAAAAAGCCCTCCTTCCGTCCTTTTTAATTGACTGGTACGGTTAAAGGTACTATAATGAAAGTGCCAACAATCATGAATAGTACGGATTTCCATACCGCCTGTGCTTAGTATAGTACGATGAAAGGTACTCGTCAAGTACATTCGTATGTAATTTCGTACTTTCGTAGTCATGCACAAAAAAGGAGGTACGAATGTGGGTACTTTGTACGAAAGGATAATCGCCCTCTGCAAAGAGAGAGGCGTGTCCGGCAGCAGAATGTGTCTGGACTTGGGACTAAGCAAAAGCACACTATCTGATATGAAGAACGGAAGAACGAAAGGAATCTCTGTTCCAACCGCACAGAAGATCGCTGGTTACTTCGGGATCACCGTGGACGAGCTTTACGGAGAAAAAGAAAAAGCCACCGTCCAAGACGATGGCTTAACCGAGAAACAGCGTATTCTTATGGATTTTGTTCAGTCTGTTCCCGATGATAAAGCGGAGATGATTCTTCGAGTAATGAAGTCAATCGTGGAATCTGACTAATGAGTTTGTCTTCTTGTTCTGGTGTTAGTGTTGAAACGAAGGCTTGCATCTGTTCTTTGTAGGTCATTGGCGGTCTCCTTTCACCGGGGCAGGAACATCTGTTCCATGAATTCTGAAAACAGTTTATCTTGTGAACAGTTTCACACGCAATGGTAATTGTTTCTTGTGTTGCCATCATAATACCGTAGCTGTCCAATAAAACGGACGGATTATCTTGTCGGGATAAAATTCCCTTAAAGGAGGTGATGCTTTACAATTTTACCGACACCAAGAATAAACAAAAGGAGATGATGTGGATGTACGGAAGCTACAGCCAGTTATTAAGGTATCAAGAAAGTGGCAGGGTAATTCGCATAGCGAAATATGCGAGATGCAGCTCCGATGAGCAAAAGAAAAATGGCTATACGATTCAGGATCAGCTTTCACTTATGGACGATTTCTGCAATGACTATGAATTGGTGTCCGTTGGGGAATATGTGGACGAGGGTATAAGTGCTACCCTCGAAATAAGCAAAAGAAAAGACCTTGCACGACTTATCGAAGACTGCAAGGCCGGGAAGGTAGACATCATCCTCGTAAAATGCGTGGACAGATTTTTCAGAAGCGTAGAGGAATATTACGCCGCTCTCAAGCAGCTTCGGCAAGCCGGGGTAACATGGATTTCTATTGAAGAGCCAGATCTCGACCCGGAGAACGATGACGCTGCTTTCAAAATCAATATCTACCTGACAATGGCAGAGTATGAAGCAAAAAAGACCAGCAAGCGTATTCGATTCAACAATAAAATGCGAATCAAGAATAAGCAAGTGGTCACAGGATCTCGGAACTTTCTCTTCCCATGGACTGTTACCGGGGAGAAAAGAGACCGCCATTTGATTAAGAACAAAGAGAAAGAAGAAATGACGCTCGATGTCCTAAACTTCTTTGAGAAGCACCAGAGCAAAGGAGCGACATTGGGATATGTCAATATTAAGTATGGCATGAAAATGACCATGACAACGCTTAACAGCTTCTTGACGGACACGCTGTTGTATGGGGAATATAAGGGTGTTTCGGACTATGTAGAGCCGTATATCACCAAGGAACGCTTCGACCGCATACAAGGCATTATGAAGCGAAATTCAAGGGTTTCTACCACACCGAACCACACGTTCTTATTCAGTGGCCTTGTGAAATGCCCATGTTGTGGAAATAACCTGACCGGGAACTTTCAAAAAAGCAATGGCAAGTACGAGATTTTCAATTACCGATGCAACAACGCAAGATCAAGGAAGGTATGCACATTCACAAAATCCGTGAGTGAGCGAAAGATTGAGAAGCAGTTGCTGGACAACTTGGAGCAGTACATTGGCAACGAAGAAATCAGGATTACCAGCATTGCCGACAACCGCCCGAAGAACACCAACGCTACCAAGATTGCAAAGCTGAAAGCGGAAATGGATCGTCTGAACATGATGTTCCGAAAAGGGAGGATTACAGAAGAGGAATACGACACAGATTACATGAAACTTGAGAAAAGCCTAAAGGCAATCGACACTGAAGAGGAAGAGCCGCCGAAAGTAGACTTGGATGCCTTGAAGGGGATTCTGGAAACAGATTACCGAGGATTGTACAGTCATCTAACCAAGGAAAACAAGAAAGCGTTCTGGCGCAGAATCATTAAGGAATTTGCAATAGACGAACACAAGAAGATCGTGCCTGAGAGCATCATATTTTTTTAACTAAAACCTTGTACTTTTGCACTTGCTCCGTTCGGAGAAGTATGAAAAGTACAATGAAGAAGGGGGCGATATTATGAAGACCGCAGAGGAAATCATTGCCTATCTTGAGGCAGAACTCAATGAGGCCATTGAGATTCACGATGCTTCAACAGACACCGCTCAACGTTATGCAATGATGCTAAAGGCATATACAATCAGCGAGTTGCTGGATAACATCAAGAAATGAAAAAAGAGGGAGAGCCAAAAAGCTCTCCCTTTGTGCTGATTATTTAAGTAATGCTTCCCAAGACTTCCGGCCACAAACTCCGTCCACGGTCAATCCGTTACTCTTTTGAAACTGTTTCAACGCAGATTCGGTTTCACCTCCGAACTCGCCGTCCATGCCATAGTTGGGCAATCCGTGACCACTACCATAGAGAAGTACCTGCATGGCTTCAACACTTGCCCCGGTTGCGCCATAGCGAAGAACAGGAACAGTGATCTCACACATTTCCTCACCGCCCTCTTCCTCTGACTTATCAACGCCGGGAATCTTCAGCGCTTGACCAACGCTCAGTGCATCGGTTTTCAGATTGTTAAACTCCATAATTTCCCGATAACGCAGACCAGTTCCAAACCACTTCTCAGCAAGCCCCCACAGAGTATCGCCGTTCTGCACGGTGTATATCGCACCAGATGTAGTTTTATCTGTAACGCTCTGAGAAGCCGTAGGAGCTAACTTTGCGTAGTCCGGGCAACAATACCCCCGAACATATCTGGCATTAACAGCAAGCGTTCTCGTGCCAACAGCGTTGGAAATATTGCCCTCGATGATAGTCATAGAGTTTCCGTTTACAGCCGTGACAATGCCAACATGGTCAGCAACCCCGGTGCAATCGCCAGAGCCGGAATCGTCCCAATCATACATGACAATATCGCCAATCTTAGGCGTGTAGGCATCATTCTCCACCCAACGCCCGACAGCCTTGTACAGACTAATCATGTACTGACAAGAGCATTCCGTGAACATGATGTCAGTAATGCCGAGCTTTACCGCAACAGCAGAAACATAAGTGGCACACCAAGCATCGGTGTATTTCACCGCATAGCCTCGTGCAATGGGTTTGTGTGCGTTGTAAGTGTCGATAATTTGTTTGTGTGTACCGTTGCTTTCTTTGCAACCAAGCCACGCTTGCGCTGTCTTTACTACGCTCTGTCTAAATTCCTGTTCTGTCATGCAAAATCGCCTCCAATGAAAATAGAGGGGGCATTACACCCCCTCCAATGCGTTTATTCTTTCACTTCGGGAATGCCAGCAACACTTGTCAGCAGGGACAGAATACCAGCCAACAGAGAAGCAGAGCCGACAAGAACCCAATTAACCTCGCCCATAGCAGCGCAAGTGCCGATGGTGGCGATGGCAGACTGAGCCACGGTCTTGATGGCACGAATGCCAGCAGCGTGAAGCCATTTCTTCCAATAAGTTGCGTTCATGTTCTTCTTCCTTTCTTATTTGTGGAATTTTTCAAGATCGTCAATGCGGTGGTTAGCCGAACTGATCTTTTCCTCATCAATACCAACTTTTCGCTCTAACTCGTAGAGCCTATCCATTACGTTGTTGTGCTTATCCTGTTTCTTCTCAAGTTGCTCGACTCGGTAGACAAAAAGATTCATTGTTTCCTGAATCTTAGCCATAGTCCGCTTGTGTTGGAAATGATTGCTGATGAGGCAAACCGAAATGGATGCCCCGGCAGCGATCAGTGCCGCAATTATCGTCTCGCTCATACCACCTAATCCTTTCCTCTCATGTTCCAATCAGAGAATATGTGCCATCGTCATTTTCTTTCCACATTACCTTCCGTCCAGCCACGGAAAGCTCCGTGAAGTCACCCTTCAGGACATTGCTTGCTAAGTCCAAATAGAACGAAGTCGAATTACTGGACTTCAGAACTCCGGCGGTCAAGTAACTGGCATTGATGTAAAGCTGTCCGTTCTGATAGAAGATTCCCTGTGCGTTTCCGCCATTGGTGAGCTTATTGAAGATATCCGTCTGCGTTTGGGAATTTACCGCATCCTGCGCAGCCTTATCTGCGTATTTCTCGGCCTCGTTCTGTGCGTTGTCAGCCTTTTCCTGCGCAGCTTTATCTGCGTATTTCTCGGCCTCGTTCTGTGCGTTGTCAGCCTTTTCCCCGGCAATATCATCCACGCTCTTGCCAGAGATGGAGAACTCAGCAAACCGTCCCTTGAGAACGCCGTTAACCAAGTCAAGATAGAACGTAGTGCCATCCAGAGACTTCAGAATGCCAGTAGTAAGATAACTGGCGTTGATGTAAATCTGTCCGTCATCTCCAATAAAAACACCCTGAGACCGACCATTGTTAGTAAGACGATTAAATATCTCCGTCTGGCTTAACTGTACATCAAGTTTTTTGACGGATTCACTCGCCTCAAGCGCAGCATCCATCGTTTCATCGAAACGTTTCTCGAAGTTGTACTTCTGCTCAAGCCCAGCAGGAGTGCGGACACCCTGCCTATCCCTTTTGCTCATAATTCCTCACCTCTTCCAATGGAAAAAGGGAAGCCGTAGCTTCCCTTTACCATTTGATGTTGCCCTGAGAATCAACCTCAAAGCCCAGCTCTTTCAGAATAGTCTCCATTTCCTTGTAGGAAACATCTTCCCGGCTGTTTAAGTAATTGATGATTTCCATGTTGTAAGTATCATCTGCCGGGTACTCGCTCTTGAAAAGGATAATCTTTTCATAGTAGTCAGCATCCAGATTGTTGATGTAATCAATGACCTTCGTTTTTCTGCTACCATTGATAGATTTTCCGTTCGCATCCTTGTCTGCTTTGATGTCCCACAAATCACTGGAGTAACCTTTGTACGCTTTATAGCCACCAACCACCTGAGACAGCGTATACTGTTCAGGCTTGTTGTAGGCGTAGTCGTACTCTTCCTTGTTGTTCCAGTATTCTGCGTAGCTGATACCGAAAGCGTTGGTAACCTTCTGCTCCTGCTGATAGAAGTAGTTGTCCTCGCCGTCAGCGTTGGTAGGCTTGATTTCATACCATCTGCCATTTTCCTCGCTGTAGTTGTAACGGCGGTCTCCAACCTCGGAGTAAATCCCGGTGATGTTGACATCGTTATAACTATCCAAGGCATTGTTGGCAAGCTCGTTAATCTGCTCCTGAAGCTCCCGGACAGCCTCATACTTTTCCGCATCGGAAAGATCGCTGTTCTGGATTTCGCGCTTCTGCTGGTACAAGTCACCCATCGCCCAGCTTACGGAATCCATGTACATACTCCGCATGGCATCCTCTTCCGTGGCATCTTTGCCATTGGATATAACTTCAAGCTCGTCCTTCAGGTCATAGAAGTCACCCGGATTCTTGTTGTTCAGAACACTATCTGTCGTGATTTCCTTCTTCCACGGTGCAAGGAGATTGCCCACGAAGGAGTCGTTGCCACTTTCCGCTTCAGGGGTCATCATAGGCAGGAACACATCGCCCAAGCCACCGCTGTACTGATCCAGAAGATAGTTAATCTTGTACGGACTCTTGTCTATCTTCTCGCCCAACCACTTGCTGAAGGAGTCGGTGCTTTCATCGAACTGCTCCGCAGCAGGAAGGTCTTGCAGTCTGGAAGGAACGAGATCGCCACCGTACCACGCCTCGTTTTTGGCGGTCTGGATAATCGGTGCAAGGATGTTGTTCTCTACAGGATTGCTCGGAGCAATGTTGTTCATGAACAGCTCATAGAACGTTGCAAAATCAGCCTCGTCATCGCCAGTGATAAGATTCTGCATCTGCTCCAAACCATACTGGACAACAGCCGATGTTCTGCCCTTGGGAATGCGGATAAACTTTCCATCCTTGGTTTTTGCCACTACATAGTAGTTCTGCTTAACGTAGTCGGAAAGCTCTTCGTATTCCTCGTCATCATCCCAAAGCAGATTGTTCAGCAGAATACCCGGCAAACCAGCAATCGTATACTTTGCTACAACCTTCACAAACCCCTTCATGCCGTCCTGCTTGGTAGCTTCCCTGAAGTTCCGAACGTGCTGAGACGCACCCTGCATGGAGGCATTCAGGAAGTTAAAGCCGTGTGCATTCAGGAACTTTGTAAAGTCACCGCCAGCCGCAAAGTTAGTGGTAACTCTGGCAGCGTCCAGCATAGACCGCTCAATGCTTCGGCCTTCCTGTCTGCTTGCGATATACTCCGCAAGTCTCGGAATCTCTTCGATAAACTCACCAGCAGTCTCAATCGCCCGGATAGGCATACCGATGGTTTTCTTGAAGATGTTGTCCTCTGCCTTGAACTCGTTCTTTCGGCTGTCAAAGTAGGTGTTGGACTTGCCGCCACTCTGGTGATACTCGGTAGCATACTTGCCGTCCGTTGCCATCTGCCACAGAGCTTTCGGAATGCTTGCGTAGGTCTTCACAGGATGTTGGGAGTTAATCGCAACTTCCTGCAAATCCTTAACCGGGTTTCTGTACAAAGCGAAAACAGGATTCCAAGTGGTCAGCAGATTGCGCCGCCAGTTACTCACGGTGGTAACAGGCTTGTTTCTGTAACCAAGGATTTTCCCGGCTGGCTTCAGCGCATCGAACATATCCTCGGTGATCTCGAACTCCACTCTCTCGCCGTTCTCAAACACCGTGAATGTCGGATTGCTGTGCATCGTACCGGGTTTCAGCAGATGATCTTCCTGCGCCTCGATGGTGTCAATCATTTCATCAACACCAGCAACATTCTGCTCCGCTCCGATGGTAGTGCCAAGAGTATTCTTCAGTTCAATGCCAAAATCGTTTCTGGCAATCGCCCGGAAGGTCTGCTCTGTGCGCTGCGCCATAGTGTTGAACAGAGGCTCAATGTCACCGCTACCGCCTGTTGCTCTCTTGACAGGCGCATTTACGCCAGTCTTGTTGGTATCAAGCGGCACGTTCACATTCAGACCAGAATCGTCCACTCTGCGGATCGGCACATAATGAGGGTACATCTTCTCCCACAGGTTAGCAGTTTCCTGAGAAATAACATTGCCGTCCACAAGCATCTGTCGCAGATACTTATTGTAGGCGTAGATGTCTTTCGCCCATTCCTTGAACTCAGGATTGGACTTCTCATACCGCTTGACCTTGCTTCTCGAAACATCCGCTGTCACAGTATCACCGAACACAGCCTTGTTGGGAGTCTCAAACCGCTCTTCCAGAGTCATTCTGTCGATATTATGTACATGGTACAGATAATCGAAGAAGGACTTCTCCTTGCCCTTGGTTACAGGCTTCATAATGTCCTTCAAGGACTTCACGCCCTCTGCACCATGTTCCATGAGATACTGCGCTCTGGCTTCGGTGTTAGAAGGAAGTGCGTAGTTGTACTTGGCTTGCAGTTCCTTGTTCCCGGTTTCCAAAGACAGATTCTCAAAGACCATGCCCTTGTCCACAATCTGAGATACCAGCTTCTTACCAATGCCGGACTTTTCATTCTGTTCGGGAGAAGACTCGGTGAGAACATTTGCAACCCTCGGATTCGGTTTAGGAGCTTCCGTCTGCTTGGCAGTCTGCTTCACAGGAGTAATGTCATCCTCGGCAGGAGGCGCATACTCGTCACCGTGGCGCACCAAATCATCAAAGGAATCTCGGTCAAACCGCTCTGCCTGTCTCTGTCTCTGAGTCTGCTTGAAACCGTTAATGCCGTTTACAATGGCATCCACAGCCTCGTTCAAAGTAGCATCGTCAAGCTCATAGTTTCGCTCAATATGCTTGTCGAAGTTGGCAACATCCACGATCCGCAGGAACTGGTCAGTAGGATTGGTGATGTCATTCGGGAAATAGCCGGGGAACATACCAGACAATTCCTCGTATGCCTGATCGACCGCAGAGCCATCCTTGGAAAAACGAATCTTGCCGAAGTTACTCCGCATCATGGGAGCATAGTCCGCAATGTCGCTCTTGATGGTATCAGAGACATTCAGCTTGTAAGACCGCAACATGGACTGGACTTCTGCCAGCTCTTCGTTCAGTTCAGACTCGTTAATGCTGCCGAATCTGTCTTCGATATACTGGCGAAGTTTTTCTCTGTCCGGGTACTGCGCTTCGCTGTAGTCCTCAATCACACCACGAAGCTCCGCCATCTGCCGATTGGTAAGAGAGAGAGTCCGTCTCACCGTCCGGGCAATATCAGCAACAGCCTTTTTCGTAAGAGTGATTGCTTCAGGAGGCTCAACATACGGAGCTTCCGTTTCCGGGGGAGCATCAGCATCGTCAAAGGAATCATGCCACTCTGTCAGACTACTAATCTCTCGGTCTGCCTCGTTCCACTTTTCGTTGATTTCAGTAGTACGAGATTCATATTCCTCTTGAGAGATTTTACCATCTGCGAAGTCATTGTAAATCTGTACAGCCTCATCATCCAGAGTAGCTTTTTCCTCTTCCAACCGCTCAATCTGCTCGGCAACGTTAGCGAAAGGAGCGAGATCGTCCGGGAACAGATTCTCTTCGCCTATCTCCGGGTATGGCGCAACATCCTGTTCCGTCTCAAGCCGCAGCTCGGTAGCAGGAACATTGTATCTGCCGTATGTTCTTGGTGCTTTTCCAGCGAGGGAAAGAGAGTGGCGAATGTCTGGATCGTCCGTTGGCGTCTGGTTATCAGTGAGCTTTGCCTGATTGGAGCGGAATGTCACTGTCTCGGTGTCAAGAATCAGACCGTCATAATCCGTGCCGTTGACTTCGTTGAACAGTTCAACCGCAGCAACCATGTCACCAATAGCTGTCTGCGACACATCGTACAGCATGGCAAAGTCACTTTTGCCGCTGTATACGCTACGAAGAACGCTGTCAACCGTTGCACCATAGCCGTAGTTCTCAAAGCTGTAATCGTCCTCGTTCTCAGCCACAGCCTCAAGGAACTTCCGCATCTGATCCCGAGTAATCGTCTGCTCCGTGGTGGAAACAGGATTCTTGATGTCCAGATAGAAAGCTCTCGCATTGCCGTACTGCTTGGCATGGCTCTCGCTTTCGGTGAAATAGAAGCCTCTGCCGTACAGATTGGAATAGCTGGACTTCTTTCGATCAAAAACTGTGAAGTCACCGTTGCCACCACGATACATGACCTTGAGATTGCCGTTCTCGTCCCTAACCTTGGAATCTTTGAAGTATTCCTGCTGGCCTTCGGAAAGCTGTCTGCCGTCAGAGTCGGAAAGGGAATACTTAGTATCGCCCTGTGCCTTGCCGCTCTCCCGGTAAGCCTTGCCAAACGCTCTCTTGACCTTCTCAAGCTCTCTGGCTTCCTTGCTACCAGCCGTGACAACCTTGCACAGATACTTGATTTCATCGTATATCTTCTGGAAGATGTTACGATTTTCTGTGGACAGCTTGTGGATAAAGTCACTGTCGGTAAAGAGATAATCTCCCACAAGGTCAGCGGTCAATTCAGCATCGACATTTGCGCCCTCTACGCCCTCATACAATTTCACAAGCGCATCGTATCTGCCCTGATAGTCTCCCTTGGTCTTGGCATACTCGGTCAGAACATTTTGCAGTTCCGTGTAAAGGTCAGTACCTTCCAGAACGTGCGTGATTTCGCGACCAACCGTAGACTGCCATGCTTTCGGAGAGTCGATATTCAGAGTAATGCCGTCCTTGGTGACATAGCCATTGACGAATTTCCCATCCACCGCAAACCCAGACTCTTTCAATCTCTCGTTATTGGTGAAATCAAAAAGAACACCCTTGTCTGCCGATATCTTTGCAATAATATCAACAAACTCGTGTGTTCTGTTTGTATTGTTCAGGATTCCGCTGTCAATGGCTTTCTGAATCACCTGCTGCTGCGGAGCATCGTACTGGCTCAAGTCAGCTTCAAAGGTCTGGCTTCGTCTGGCTCTCTCGTTGAAGCTCTCAGCCAATCGGCTACCATTCACCAGCCCCATCACTTCATCGCTCAGCTTCGTTTTAAGCTCGTTTCGCTTGGAAGTAGTCTTGATTTCTTGAATCTGCTGAATAAGCTCTCTGTACCGCTCCTGCTGTGCCAATGTAGCGTTCTGAAGATTGCCAAGCTCTTCGTATTCTTTGAAGATGGCATCCTCGGCATCTGCGGTTTCACGATAGGTCTTGTAGGTATCACCGCCAAGAAGTTCCTCAACCTTCTCCACCGGGATGTAGCCTCGTTCCATATCACGGAGAATCTCGTCATAGATGTCTGACTTCTTTTTGTCACTTCCGCTCTTCTCCGCTTCGGCAAGCCGTTCCTTATAGAGAGCGTCTACTACAGCCTGTTCGTTCTTGTTCAGCCCGGAAACAGGGTCAACGCCTTGGCTGACGGAGTAAACAGTGCTACCACCGCCAATCATGCCACCAAGGATAGCACCACTAAGAAATGTCTTTAAGGCATCTTCCTTACCGAAAAGCTCACTGTACTCCTTGCCATCGGCATAGGTCAACTTCTGACCGACAGCACTGACAGCACCAGTGAACAGTTCTTCAGCACCCTCGCTCGTCATATCAACGCCCAAGCCGACAAGTGCCCTCATAACCTTATTGGAGATACCGCTTGCGATTCGCTTCGTTATCGCTTCGTCAAGACCAGTTTTCCCGAAGATTTTTGCAATTTTGCCACCGGGAATAAACTCGCCAGCAATTTCTGCACCAGCAGAAATCAAACCGCTCAGATCAGCTTCTTCGCTTGTTGCATCCTGATTCAGCGCATTCTCAGCCTCGCTGCCGTATGCCATAACACCTGCCGTCAAATACCAAGGAACACCAACCGATTGCAAACCAGCTTGCACCAAATATTGGCCAGAGGATTTTGCTACATTATCCATTTCCTCGCCAAATACGGAGTAGTCCTCAATATTGATGTCCTCTGTGTACTTAGCATATGGATTCTGGATATAGGAGTTATGGATTATCTGCTGAGCTACTTTCTCTCCATCGTATAGGTCTTTTTTGACAAACTCTTCGCTTTTCTTCTTTGCTTCTTCAGCCATCTTCTGGTACATTTCAAACTGCTCGACAGTTTGATAGTCTCCAGTCATTGCAGACCCACCCTGAATGAAAAAGGGAGCTATTTTCGCACCTGCATCAATTACTATTTCAGGAATTTCCGCAATACCAGCCAATGCGTTTTCGCCGAAGTCTGCTATAGAGCCGAGGATAGTCTTTGTTACATCACCGATGTCATAGCCGTCATCGAAAAGCTTGCTTTTCTTGAAGAAACCCTCGTCATCGTCCTTCACCGGGGCAATGTCATCGTCATCCCATACTCGATCAGCACGGAAAATGTCAATAACATCGTCCTCTTTTTTCTTCTTGCCCAAAGGAACAGTGTTTAACCCACCACTGCTTACGCCTTTCAGAAAGTTTTTAGTGTATTCGTTAGAACCTGTTCCGCTTGTTATGCTTCCGGCTTTTTGCTTTTCCAGTTCTTTGAGGAAATTACTCGTATAACTCATTTCACTCGCCGCCTTTCGATTTACTTGCCAAAGCCGGTCAAATTAAGATATCTGGATGCTGTTCCGTTGGTTGCGGTATTGCTTCTGGCAACATAAATCTGATTGCCAATCTGCCTTGTGGTAACTTCACCACTGTTTACCTTTTCTGCCAGTTTCGCCTCGCTCATCGGGCCTTCACCAAGGTTCAACACGCTCTGCATATTCAAGCTCACTTCACCAGAGCCGCTATCGGAACTCTTATTGATAGAAGCGGAACTGTTGCCAGAACTGCTCGATTTATTGGAGCTGCCGCCCCCACCGCTACCACCGCCGGAGCTTTTCTTTTCAGCCTGTGCTTTCTGCCACTCAAACTGCTCACGTTCCATAGCCATCTGCTCGTTGAACTGGCGAATCTCTTCGGACAGAGCATTCTCGGTGTTGATCTGAGACAGAACATCCTGCCAACGTTCGTGGTACATCTGTTCCATTTCAGTTTTCTTGCCCAACTTATCAAGCAGAAGCTGATTCTTGTACTGGAATCCCTGCAAGGACAATTCAAGCTGCTGCTGAAGTGCTTTGTAGGCAATCTCAGCAAGAACGGAGTTGTTCTGCAATCTGGCATCCTTGATAGCGTTATCGTAGTTCAGCACCGCCCGGTTATAAGTCTCTCTTGCGGTCATCACCCGATTCTGGTAAGTGTTGTACAGACTTACCTGAGAGCTTTCGCTGTAGCCAGTGTTGTTCAGGCCACTCGCAGCCATCTGTTCAGCACCTACGCCATACTCGTTCTTTTCTCTCTGCCAATCGACATACGCACCAGACTGTTCCTTGATATAGTCCTTCTTGGTCTGGTCTTTCTGCTGCTGAATCTGCTCAATGGCAAAGTCGGTCTGCGCTTGCTGATTCTCTCTCTGCGTCTTTTCCCATTCCTTAGAGGCGTTGATCTGCGCCTGATAATAGCTATCAGAATCGTTAATCATGCCACCATAGGTTTTTTCTACTTCGCTGATTGCCTGTTTCTTATCAGCTTCTACTTCTGCGAATCGCTGATCGTCATAGTTCACGCTGATTTCACTCAACTTATATCACCCCTCACCGCTTAATGTAGCCACCGATGAACGCTTCCACCGTGAACGATTCCAGACTGAACCGTGTGGTAGAGTAGAACTTAACCTGAAGGTCTTTGAACTTCTTCCGCTTCAGTCTGCACACAAAGTAATCCGAAACATCCTTATACTCACCGACAACCTCGAAGTCTGTGTCCTCAACCTTGGCATACACGGTGACATCACCAGTTGCCTCTGCTTTACAGCCTCGCTTGTTAGTGGTCTTCAGCTTGCTCGGAGACTTGAACATATCCTTCGCCGTGACAAAGTAGCTCTCTACATGGGCTTTTCTATCGCTCATGGTGTATACGCCGTCTTCCGTACCGATGTACAGAACGCCGTCATTCACCTTTGCACTGATAACCTTCTTGCCCAGATCCCAATAGAACCACTCATACTCGTTGTGATTCTCATTCGGAAGCATCGCACGACTGTCTGCCAGATACACCTTGTCACCGATGAACACGAGCAGATAACCTTCCCACTCTTCAAGGATCATGTTCTTGTAATCCTTCTCGGAAAGCATCTTGCGGTCTACCATAGTGCTTCTGTGTGCCACCACCTGCTCAGTGGTAACATCACCGCTAATACCTTCCATACCTCTGTCGGAGAAGAACACAATGTCATCGTTGAAGTTCACGGCCTTGCCAATACAGCCAGTGGAAATACTGGAATGCGTATTCGGATAAATCTTGCCGTATTCGCTGTCGATTGTAGGCGTATGATAGAAGATGGTAGTCTTCGCTTCAGACGGCTCTTTAAACACCCACAGCGCATTGTTGCCAGCCACGATGCCCTTAACCGCAGCATTGTCCTGTCCTTCGTTGTAGTAGTCCAAGTCACTGCAATAAGTGGGATCGTCCAGACTGCTATGCCAAATCATATTGGGGAAGTCCTTGTTACCGCTGAAGAACACCCGGTTATCGAACACCTGAAGCATAGTGCAATTCAGAATCTTTTCCCGGTAAGTCGGCACAGTTTTGCGGAACTCAATGGAAACATTGTCCTGTCCGTCCGTCTTGGGAGCAGAAGGAGCTACCTCAAAGGTAATCTTGCCAGCCGTATAGTCCACCGTGAAATTGGAAACGGCCTTGTCATTGACCTTCACGATAGGCTTGTAGTCCGTATCAATCGGCTTGGCATCCAGCGCAAACGCCGTGCTTTCGCCGTCCGCAAGGAAAGTATTGATTCTCTTCCCGGTCAGGAAGTTCACATCTTCATGGATCGTGCCACCGCCAGACGGCTTCCGTCCGATGGTAGTAGTAGGCACATAGCCCTCTACATCTTTAATGGTTACGCCGTCATACCGCAGGTAGTTCTTGCCGTCCTTGAAGTACCAAATATTATTGTAAATAAAGCCGTCACTCTTGGCGGCTTTCGCACCAGAGTAAATCTGCGTTTTAGAGCCACCAGAGACCTTGTACAGCGATGTACCGCTATGGACAATACAGTTACCGTTGTAAAAGAAAATGCCGTATACAGGCTCGTTAAAACCCATATACGGCTTCATTCCCGGTCTTGTCCGAATGCTGTCGATCTCTCGGTAATCCTTCCATACATTAAGGCAATCGGGACTGCGGACAAGGTTTACATCCTCGCCTCTAAAGTCGCAGCCCCGGAAGTTGCTGTAGATACGAGATACCATGTCAGCCATTAGATAGACAAGCCTCCTTCAATGGTAATGCTCGGCATATGATAGCGATAGTCCAAAGTCTGAAGCATGGACTGATAGCGGTTAGAGTAGATAGCTCCGTATTCCGTGGAGATGTCACTCTTGAGAAGATCCCCGGCAATGCCATACACCATCACCTCAAGAGCATCGTTTGTCAGTTCAAACTCATATGCTTTGTCCTTGGTCTTCTCAGTGATTCTCTCAGGGTAGACGAAGCAGCTAATCTCTGCCGTACCACTCTCAAGCATCTTCAGCACAGTGCCGTTGGCCTTGGGGACATACCGCACACCAGTCACCAAATCAATCTGGTAAATCTCATAGCCACACGCTTTCTCGATGTCAGCAAATTCCAGAATGTCACCCTCAGAGACAGGAATCTCTACATACTTGGGGATTTTCTTGAATCGTGCCATCTCATAGAGAATCTGGTTGGTTACTTCATTGATTTTGGCGGCGATATCGGGATCATCCGTTAAAAGCTCGCTCAGAGGATTCAGTTCCTCGATAAGAGCAAGCACCTTCTTTTTCATTTCTGCTAAAGTCATATTCGCTCACCCCTCAGACTTCTTCCCAACCATATACGCCCGGCTGCCACACGTTATTATCGACCACGCTAACCCATGTTTTGCCACCATAGGTCACCTTATCGCCAACCATATAGGGATTCGTGCTGTCAGGCTGCTCCCATTCAGGAATGACTTCGGGATCAGGAATCAAAACCTTAGCCCAAAGACTCGGAGCATCAGCAGGAGTCCATGCCGCCTGTGCGGTGTGCGCCTGTAGACACTTGTACAGGTTATCTTTATAAAGAGCCTTATCGCCCACAGCATACAGGCCGTTTTCGTTCCAATCGGGATAAACATTCTTGATTTCAAGCGCATCCGCATCGTCAAGGTGCTGTACACCCTTCTGGATATATGGCATCATCCGCATAGCTTCATCTGTCCACTTACCCATCGACACTCACCCCCATTACATTTAGAGCAGCTTCCATATCCGCAAGCTCTTCCTGTGCCTCTTCGTAAGCCGCCTGACTCGCACGAACAAGCCACACGTCCACAGCAGGGGCAAACATTTCTCCTTCAAACTCTACTCCATCCGGGCGTGTCCACGCCTCGCCCTGCGGCACAAGGCGATAACCTTCGATATACAAAGGAGATTTGCCGTCAAAGTAGCTCGTCTCTACAGCCCTGCGACCTTCCGCATAGTCGGGATGGCAGAGGAAATCATCATCTACATAAATCGTCATGTTCTCACCTCTCAAGATAGATGTTATACACAGTCGTACTCGCATTCGCAGTGCCGGATGCAACGTAAATGCAGATGTAATGCTCCCCGGTCACGTTGGATATATCACTCGTAGCGTAACGAAGATTGCTGTCCGTTACTACGCCACTGTTACTGGTGACAAGACAATCCTGAATGGTATTAGCCTTTGCCGCAGCATCCTTCTCCCAAGTCTGGAAATACACATATCCGTCATCGCCCTTGGTCACGGTGCGCTGTACTCTCAGCTTGCTATATGGAGTAAGGTCTATCGCATTGACCGTCCGCAATACACCTGTGCGATAAGAGGGGCTTTGCATAACGGTCACGCTGTCCGTATTCCATGTGACAGTCGGTTTTGTGGCGTTACCCGAATCGGGATTAGGCTTAATAGCCTGAGTCACCCATCCACCAGTTAGCTCCGTGTTGTCTGTGCCGTTCTTGAACAGCGTTTTTCTCATCAGACCGTAAAGACCCAACTTGCGACTGATTCTCATGCCAGATCACCCTTTACAATCCACCGGGTATTGGTCAGTCGTTTAACAGCAACGACAGGCCACATATTTGTAGTAGTAACGGAAGCCACCAGACCAGACGAAGAAAGAAACTGCGTGTCCCCTGCTTCCGTAGCAAGAGTAACCACATCATCGGAAGTTATGGTGCTGATCTCAAACTCCGTGCCAATCGGGAAAATGGTGCAGTTTGCGTCCGTAGGAATGATTACCTTACGACCACGCAAACGCAGGAAGCAACCAGCCATGTCAGCCGTCATAACGAGATCGCCTGTATCGGCATATTGCAATACCGCAGAGCAAATCTGATCAGGCTTTACTTTGCCGTTATTGCCAATCTCAGCAGCACCAATAGAAGAGGCAGAAGCGTTGTTAGGAATAGCTCCAAGTGCCTGTGCGGTGACATCACTGCCAAGTTTCGCAAGAGTCACAGAGCCGTCCTGAAGGACATATTTGTTTGCCTCTGCTTCAATGCCGTCCAGTTTTGCCTTGTAAGCATCGGTGAAGTCATTGGCAGACAATCCCTTGCCAGTTTCCTTGTCTACCTTTGTATTTTCAAGACTCGTTTTGACCTCTTTAATAGCCGCAGACTGCGCCTTGGAAACAGGCTTATTGGAATCCGAAGTGTTGTCCACGTTGCCAAGACCAAGCTGTTCCTTGGTCACGCCGTGCGGATTCTTAATATCGGCTACGTGTTTGTCAGCGATTTCCCTCACAGCATTAATGGCATCACCAGCAGCCTTCGCCTGTGCTGCTGCATTCGTAAGAGTCAATGTACTATCAAGAGCAACACTGCCGCCCATGCGGAGTTCGCCCTCAAGATTGTAGTTCAATCGGTTTCACTCCTTCCTAAAGGAAAGGCACACCCCGGAGGATGTGCCTTGTGTCAATTAGCTTTCTTCCTCTTCTTTATAAATGTAATTGTTGGCATCATAGCAAATTGTTCGCTTGGCGTCATTTGAAGCAATAAAAGTAAGCTTAAGCTTGCTTTCTCCATATAAGCCTTCCCTAAAACCCCAAAACTGCTTAGTCATGCCATCCAGAGTAAATGTAACAAATGCCGGGGCGGTTCCACTTGTGCAAATTTTATACGCCTCATCAAATGTTTTATTTGCCGTGTAATTGCCATCGTTATCTAACGTAATAATAAGGGGGCCTTTCGCAACAGCAGGCAGAAACTCTTCCGCCAAAGGGGTAATAAAAACTCCGGGATAGCTTATAGCATGAACATCTCGGGCGAAAAAAATAGACACTCCATCACGAACCCAAATTTCCCAACCAAATTCTCCACTGCCAGCAGATACCTCTTCATAAGTGTCACCTATTGCAGGATAACCATAATCCGAAAAAGCAACGAGCGTATGTTCTACACCATCCACGATAATTGTTACCGTGTCACCAATAGCAAAAGCGGGAACACCATCAAGAGCGCCTTCACGCTTATTAACCGTAATAAGTGTGTTTTCTTTATTGGGATAACCCTCCGGCAACAGGGTTTCGGAGATGGGGGTGGTTGTGCCGTAGGTGATGGAGGAAACATTCCCAAACCCCCCAATCTCAGTTCCAAAGTACGTTCCCGTTGGCAAGTCCAGCCCCGCATTGCTAAACGCCTCTGCTGTTCCACTCATAATCACATACATCGTGTCGAGAATAACAAACATTATACTTTCTTCTGTTGCAACAAGAAAGTTACCGCTGCCACCGGTCTTGCCGGACGAAAACGTAACAGTATATCCGTTTGCTTTTATGTCGTTTTCTGTCAGAACCATATCACTAACTTTATACAGCGGGTTAGATTCAGGCATTTCGAGAGTTTCCAGCCCCTCGGTATTGCCATCCCACTCAATGACCGTTCTTCCGTCCCAAGGATAGCCAGCCGGAAGCTGTTCCTGTGTCAGCGGAGGAATGTACGCCGGGTCAATCTGCTTGGTAACAGGAAAGCCTGTGTAGCCGGGGATGGTGAGGGAGGCTGTATAACCATCTCCTCCTGTGTTAAGGAAATACAATCCCGGAGCGCACCCAATTTGCTCAGCAACTGTAGCATCAACGGAATATATGTACGGCATTTCCGCATAATAAACGCCAACCGGTCCTTCGCTATCGTTCACCATTGCTTCGTCAATAGAGACGCCAAGACCATCACTCCACAAAAGTGAAGCCCCAACAAAATCAGATACCTCAAGAACGCTATCCGACACCCGGAAAAACGGGCTGCCCTCCGCCAATGTCTCCAGCCCCTCAGTATTGCCGTCCCAAGTGAGAGTATCACCGCCAGTAGGAGACTCGCCAAAGGGTTTATCCGTCAGGTCATTCCATGAGGTTGCACCACCACCGCCACCAGATATAGCAGGAATGCCGACATATTTATTCTGGGTTTCATCCCAGACATTCAAAACAGGGATATTCATTTAATTCCCTCCTTACTCAGAGTATTTCACTCCGTAAAGGTCGAAGAGTGCTTTGACGGCCTCGTCCTTTACAATCTGTTTCTGCTGACCATGATTCAGAGAATCATACACAGTCTGCAATGCGTTTCGGGTTTCAGCCTTGGCAGACTCCACAGCGGTGGTCAGTTCAACTTTCGTCATACCTCAACCCCCATCTCTCGAAGTGCGTCCTGATAGTCCTGCTCGGTTACTTCCTCGGCTTCGATAGGCTCGTCCGTCTCGATATACTGCCGATTCAGTTCGGCAGGGTCAATGGCTTCGGAATATCTCACGCCGTCACGCTCAATCATCATTCCAGCATCGGAGTAGGTGCGGTTCAGAACGACACCGTCTTCTCTGACTCTATAAAACTCAGTTACAATCATGTTGCCCTCCTTATACCGCTACGATGTTGCTTGCGAAGGTAGACCAGTTCGTTGCCGCAATCCATTCGTCATACAATGCCGCAGGAACACGGATTTCGCAGTCAGACGGAATGCCATAAAATGCCTTTGTACCGCCGAGAGCAGGAACAGCCGTGTGCTTCGAGAAGTCACAATACAGGAGAATACTACAAGTATTAAAGGCATAATTATCTATATTTGTAACTCCTTCAGGGATCACCGCAGATACCAATGCAGAACAACCGTCGAACGCTCTTAAACCAATACTTGTCACGCTGTCAGGAATCGTAACAGATGTCAAGGCAAGGCAATTTGCAAAAGTATTTGAGTCAATAATTGTTACACCGTCAGGAATCACCACAGATGTCAATGCAGAACAACCGTTGAACGCATAAAGCCCAATACTTGTCACGCTATCAGGAATCGTAAAAGATGACAATGAACTGCAACCTCTAAATGCATACGCCCCAATGCTCGTTACTCCATTTGGAATAACTACATATGGCAAGGACGTGCAACCTGAAAATGCCTTTGAACCAATGCTTGTCACATCGTCAGGAATCACTACGGATGTAAGAGATGTTAAACCGGTAAACGACCCATCTGTAATACCCGTTACGCCATTGCCGACCTCTATCCTCTTTATTGCAATACGATATGCCTTGTCTATGTCACTCGATTTGTCTGAGTATTGCAACAAAGTAGACTCTTTACTTGACGAATAAGAATTTGTTTGAAATTTAATTTCACCATCAACAGTCAATCGAATTATATAATCTCCCGCAGTGGCATACACATGACTTGGTGTATATTTTGTTGTGCCTATGTTTGTACCAGTAAGAACATCGGGAGTGCCGCCGTCACCCCAGTCAACTGTTACAGTGCCATTCACGCCAACGCCCAACACAGGAGAAGTTCTGCCCTCTCCCAGAGTAATCCAAATATGCGTATCGCCATCGTTGAACCACTCTTCTTCGCCGCCACCGCCAGCCTGAATCCCGGCAATAGCCTCGGCAAAGCCCTTGTTAGCATCCCACGGAATAGAAGCGGTATCGCCTGTCTTTCCTCTGATTGCATCCGCAGAGGCTTTCAGTGCGGCATCGAGAGCCGCACTGTCTACCAGTTTGTCATAAGCCATTAGTAACTACCTCCGTTCCATGTGGAAAGCGCATCCAGCACAGCGTTAACGGTTTCATCCAAAGTGGGAACGTTGGCAACCTTCTCGTCCGTATATGCTTTGGCTTCAGCCAGAGCAGAGTCGGCAGAGCCAAGGGGGTCTGCACCGAAGTCCTCCGCTGTCAGAACATAGTCACCCTGAGGGTTAACCCAAACAGGATGAGTGCCGTCCTCATAGGCAGCAGGTTCGTTGGTGTCCATCACAACACCGGGCTTGCCACTGCCGCCACCACCAGCCTGAATACCGGCAATAGCCTCACGGATGTCGGCGTGAGCTTCGGGGTCGGCGTTGTGCTCCGTGAGAAATTCTTTCGGAATGGGGTTGTCAGCCTCCACATACACCGATGCAACGTGTGGCACACCGTCCTTGTACATGGTCGTGGTGTTGTTCGTCTGGATCAGCAGCATAAACGGCTCGCCAGTATTTTCTCCGCTGAGGAAGCTGGCGTTGCCGGCCACCCAGTAGCTGTCCAGCGGGTCGGTACCCTGCTGTTTCACCGTAACGGGATATTCCACGCCGTCCCAAGCAACCACCATCGGCATCCCGATGTACACGTCATCCCGGGTCAGATCAGGGAAGCCGCCCGTGGTAGCCGTGGGGGTTCCCATGACGTTGGTAACGGTCTTTTCCGCTGCCAGAATGTTCTTCCCAGCCACCGGCAGCCATGTGAAGCTGTCAAATTTCTGGTCTACGGCCTCCAGAATTTTCGGATGAGCCTCCGGGTCGGCGTTGTGCTCGGTTACGGCAACAGAGCCTTTGTCATCCTCCCAAGAGGATAGAAAATACCCGGTGGGGCTCACATGGATTCGGAAACCATATCTGTCGTTGAAGTTGGTAAACTGGATTCCGTATTCGCTGTGCATTGCCAGATTAAAAACATCCGTACTCTCTTCAAAGGAGTTGAACACCCGGACGATCACGTTTTTTCCGCTCTCCACCGCCGCCAGAATTTCCTCAAAGGTTTTGTCCAGAGAATCCAGCGTCCGGCTTCCCTCTATGCCACTGGTAACGCCATTGACAACGAAGGGAATGGCAGCTACAGCCTCGTCCGTGTACGCCTTTGCCTCATTTACAATTTTACTCGGTCTGTAGGGAGTACCTACAGTAACACCAATAATTTTGCTCATGTGACCACCTCCGTAATAGTTACCTGAACAAAGTAGTCGTTGGTAGGCTTCTGACCGATGGCATACACAGTAACAACACCGTCATCATTCTCAGTAACGAAAGCAAGGTCTTTCTCGTAGAAGACCGCAAGCTGCTCCACGCTCGGTGTAATGTCCACCTGACTGTTCTTGGTAGCACCATCAACGGAGACTACCTGAGAATACAGATTGTCCTCGCCTACCCACTTGGAAGCCAACAGATCGATCCATCCGATAGTTGCCCGGACAGGATTGTCCTTCATGTAGTCAGCCACAGCCTCTGCTACCTGCTCGTCCGTTGCCTTGAGGGATTCCAGCCATTCTTCAACAGTACCCTCAAAGCCGTTCTTTACCGCCACGCCATAGGCATCTATGCAAAGGACAGAGAGTCGGTTGATCCTGCCCATTGCGTTATAAACTTCGCTCATGTTTTCACTCCCTTCTGGTTAAGAAGCTGTCCACTCGCCAGTCTTGCCAACCAAGACATAGTAGTCGGTGCTAATGCACTTCAATGTCAAAGAGCTTCCCTTGGTGGTTGTCTCAACATTACCAGTGTCGCTAAGACCGAGGACAGGAACTTTGAACTGCAACTCGCACCGCTGGTCGGAGTCGCAAACAATAGTGATATTTTTGTTGGTCACTTGAGTAGGCACTCTAAAGACAACCGCAGTTGCGCTTGTGTTTCTAATGACTACCGTAGTGTTCAGCAAACTGTATGTGCCACCAGCCTCAATGTTCAGCGTTGCATTCGGACACTCGCCAACAACTTCGTACCAAGTGAGGTCATTCGTAAGATGCGGACAGTTTATAACCGTAACATCCTCAATGTGGTTTGATCCGTAAATAAATCGACCGTTTATATTGTCGCAGCTGGCAAACAGCAAGTTACTCACACAGACATTGCCAGTCAGCACATCTTCCGTACCTGCGTAAAAATAAATACCGCAGCCATAAGTAGATGTGTTTCCGCTTGTGTTCGGATTGATAATCTTTACACCATCCAGAATTACAGCAATGCACTTGTCCTTGTCTCTGGGGCGGATGCTGATGCCGTTTACTAACGAGTCAACGAGAGTCACGTTGTTCATTGCGATAGCACCGACCATTTTCACATTCGGATAGTGTGTCCCGATCTCGATGCCACCAGAGCCAGTGTCGCAGAAGTTATCAACCAGAATAGAGCAATGCTCTTGGTTTTTCAGATTCGCCAAAGAGATACTCAAACCTTTGCCACTGTTGTTTTTGGTTCTAATGTTCCGCAGAACGATGCCATCAATGGTGTCAGTTTCAAAAGACGGCTCAATGTCTATGCCACTCATGGGAGATGTTTTGAACGCTCCGCTGCACTCGACATTTTCCACGAGGATATTTGTGCCATGCGTGATGCTGATGCCCTGCCGTCCGTTGTTCTCCATCTTGGAGTTGACGATCTCAATATTGTTGCCACGAACATACACACCGTCCGTCAAGCAATCACGGCAAGTCACATCTTCAATGTGTACATTATCGCAACCATTGATGTAGATGCCATGCCCGGAGGTGTTAGATTCCTGTGTGTTTTCTTTGACATCGCCACAAATGACGAAGCCTTTGATGTACACATCACTTACATCAGCAAGGTAAAGGACATTCGTTACCGCTTCGTTTTCGTTAATGCCCTTGAACACAGTGTTGTTGCCTGTCATGCGTGTGCCAGACGGAACAACTATACACTCGTTGCGATTCGTCTTTACAGCGTAGGTTCTCTCTTTGAATACAAGCGGTCTACCACTATTCAAAGCCGCTTGAATCGCCTCTGTATCATCCGCTACACCGTCACCGATAGCACCATACATTTCAGGACTAACAAAGTTTTCCGCTACCGCCTCATTGGTTCTCTCGCACACATCAAGAATCGTAGTCACCGCTCTGGCAATCGCACTGTTCGCCACAGGCCGGGGAGAAGTCATATCAAGCTCTTCATCCACCACCGGGAAGTCTTCAGGTTTGGGATCGTAGTTATCCTCGATCTCGTCACTCTCAGGGAACAGACGGAATACCTTTGCGCCGTCCTCGTCATAACCAATGATGGTCTGAGGCGCAGTATCAGGATTCAGTACGATCTCGTACCAGTAATCAGTGTGCTTGCTGATGATATCGCCAAACTTGGTGTCCTTCTCTTCCAGATAGATGAACACACTCTCGCATACATCGCCCACCGGGAAATCCTTCTGCAAGACAACGCTCTCAGCATCCTTCTTGCCATACACGCTCATGCGTACAATATCACCCGGCTGGAACTTGTAGGTCACATCGCCATCTTTCGCAGAGACGTTGAAGAAAACAATATCGCCTCTGGTTGCGTAGATGGAAAGGTCTTCGTTAACTACAAACATTCTCTCACCCCAAATCCTTAATGTTTGTCAAATCTTCAACGGCTTCCGCAATGGTTACGAATGCCTCAACAGGCTTGATATAGCCTCGTCCTTCTTCCTCAAACACCAACACATCGCCCTCTTTAAGCTGAATGGTGGTGTCATACTTGCTCTTGTAGCCATCGCCTGTAACCTTGGTCACGGAATGCAACACAAGGTCTTTCAGCGTCTGCTTTACATTGTTGTTCTTGTATTCCAGTACAGTGTCCTTATCCACTTTGATTCCCGGATATAAGTCAAGATTAGGTCTCTGAATAAATACCTGCATAGTGATCCTCCTTCCCCTTTCGTCAACACAGGGGATTTTTGCCTATATTCACGAAAAGGGGAGGGGCATTACACCCCTCCCGAAATCGTCACTTGGCTTTAGGTTTTCTTTTTGGTTTCTCTTCCACTTCGCCCAACACAGTAACCATGTTGACGCTGATGGCACGAATCTTGGCAAGCTGCGCATCACTTACCTCGATGATGTCACCCGGAACATAGAAGGTGTTAGTAGCTTTCAGGTGGAGAGGAATCAAAACCTCACACCGCTTCATGGGGGATCACCCCAATCAGGCAGAGGCGGTCAGAGTCTGGATACGAGCCTCGTCAATGACCTTAGCACCGAAGGTGTCCAGACCACGCACGATGTCCTTGAAGACCTTCTCAGCACGGAGAGCTTCGACCTCGTTGATCTGACCAGCAAAGGCGATGGCCTTCTTGCCACGCACACAGCCGGGAGTCTTCAGGTTGTTGGACATGATGACTTCCATGTTGTCGTACATACCAACAATGCCCTTCTTGATGTACTCAGGGTTGTTGGTGGACAGGGTGATCAGGTGGTTCTTGAACAGACCATAGCCAGCAGGAGTGATCTCGATAACACCCTCTTCATCGAAGTTGCGCTCACGCAGAGCCACGATAGCTTCGTCAACGCCCTTCTTGAAGCCTTCCTCAGTCATGGTGACAGCGGTCTTGTTGGTGGCGGCAGCGATCAGCTCAGCAACGTAGGTGTCACGAGCAACAGCCAGACCGTGGACAGCCTTGCGCTGATACTCTTCACGCAGACCGGGAACGCTCTGAGCCTCGTTCACATCGTCAACGTAGAAAGCGAAGTAGTTGGCCTGATCGATGGTCAGCATCTGACCACGGTCGGACATCTCTTCGATGGTGATTTCAGCACCAGTGTACTTGCCGATGGTAGGCTCACCCACACCCAGAATCTTCACGCTCTGAGCATACTTGCAATCGCCCTCGTACTCACGGAGGCAGTTCTGAACCAGCTTACACTTCAGTTCCAGATCGTCCTGAATCTTCTTACTCCAAATGCTCTGAATAAAATTGGTAACAGCCATTGTTTTTCCTTCCTTTCATGTAGGAGGGAAGCATCACCACTTCAGCATAGACTCCGTAACAGCTTTGTACAGTGCAGGATTCTTATCAAAGTCTTTCTTCGTAAACTGAAGAGCTTCGTCTCTGGTGTAGAAGTCCTTCACCGTACCATCTGTGGAGCTGCTGTTTTTCATGCTCCCCATAGTTCTGATTTCTTTCTTAGGTTGAGTCTTACGGTAAATATCGTAAATGTCCGTGAGAGGAGTATTAGCGTTGAACTTCCCAGCAAAGTCTTTGAACTCACTACTATTAATCACATCCTCGGTAACCCCGATCTTGGTTAGTTCTTTGCTTCGCTCGGTGTTCTGTCGGTGTTCTGCCAGTACCTTGAATACCGCTTTCTCTCTGGCGGTCATGTTGGCTACACCGATCTCGGACAGACGGTCTACCTCTTCCACCACATCCTCAAAGCCACCACGGATAAACTCTTCGGCTTCGGCCTTTGCCAGCACTTCAATATCCTTGGCAGAGTAGGTGGGCTTCTCAGGAATCTTGATGCCCTTCTTGGCATAGAAATCCTTGAAGGTATTCGTCATCTCCTCAACACTATCTTTTCCTGTACCAGCTTTCAGCACTTCCTCAAGGTCACCGTATTTTCGGTCATATTCCTTGCGAATCTTTGCTTCCTTTCTGGCAATCCGCTTGCCTACGATGGCATCCACTTCTTCCTGAGTGTAAGTCTTCGCAGGGATTTCTTCTGTGGTAGTCTCCACATTTTCAGAGCTAATCTGCTCAAGGTTTTCGATGTTCTCCATCTTTTAATTCCTTCCTATTTTTTGTGTGGTGTTTGTTTCACCGATTCCATGTGCTTTTAACGTCATCCCTGTCTGGACAATAGAAAAAGCACCCATTGCTGAGTGCTTAGTTCTCTACGCTCTGTTCGATTCTCTGTTCTTCCGCAGCGATGTCCTGTTCGGTGGGACTCTGCTGCTGCTGTGCCTGTAACTGCATCTGGGCATTGGCAATCTGGTCAACCTGTCCGTCAGGGTCTTCCATGAGGAACTGCTGCGCTCTCTGTTGCATCGCCTGTGCCTGTGCTTCAATCATGGCGATTCTCTGCTGTTCCTGTCTGATGTGTTCGATAGCGTCCTTAATCTTCATCTTAGGAGCTACGGAGTCATCGTCCAAAACTTCAGCATAGGTAGCAAGCTCACTCACTCTCTGGGCAGTAAAGAAGCCCTGCATCAGCAGATTCTCAATGGTCTGCTCCTGTGCGAACTTGTCATACACGCCCTTGGGAGTGATGTCGATTCTAACCGTTGCCTGAAGCTGTTCAAGCGCACTCTGAGGCACGTTTACGATCTGAACGTATTCTTCCCCATTCTGATCGGTAACGGTCTGCTCCATGTTTACGCCGTTCTCAGAGTAGAC
>JAEIGA010001451.1_pt1 | contig 37092 bp, 38 predicted proteins | sample 9270691 | NCBI WGS metagenome assembly JAEIGA01 (sample SAMN17057246, study PRJNA624740) | gut metagenome | biome: biome; isolation source: fecal sample | host: Bos grunniens | place: China: Xizang | collected 2019
CTTGGTTTGGAAAATACAGTTCAGATTTCTAAAGATGCAGCTATTTCAAAAGCTAAAGCAGAAAAAGAAATCGCAGTTGCTAAAGCAGAAGCCGCACAGGCATCTAATGAAGCAAAAGTAAAAGCTGAAACTGAGATTGCTAAAAGACAGAACGAACTTGAAATTCAGAAAGCTGAATTAAAGAAAGAAGCTGACATTAAACGTGCAGAAGCTGATGCTGCTTATTCTATCCAGGAAGAAGAACAGCGTAAGACAATCGAGATTGCAACTGCAAATGCAAACCTTGCTAGACAGGAAAAAGAAATTGAACTGAAAGCAAGAGAAGTTGAAATTAAAGAACGCTCTCTTGAAGCAGAAGTAAAGAAAACTGCGGAAGCTAAGAAATACGCACTTCAGCAGGCGGCAGATGCTAAGCTTTATGAAACACAGAAAGCATCTGAAGCTGAACTTTTCGAAAGAAAGAAAAAAGCTGAGGCTGAAAAATTCGAAGCAGAACAGCAGGCTGAGGCAACAAAAGCTGAGTCTGAAGCTCAGAGAGTTGCAATGGAAAATGAAGCTGCTGGTATTAAGGCTAAAGGTGAAGCGGAAGCCGCAGCTATTCAGGCTAAAGCACTCGCTGAAGCTGAAGGTATCTTGAAGAAAGCTGAAGCTATGAAACAGTATGGCGAAGCTGCTCAGATGGATATGCAGTTACAGGCACTTGAAACTTACTTCAAGACATTGCCAGCTATCGCGGAAGCCGCTGGTAAAGCGTATACAAATGTAGATTCTATCTATATGTATGGCGGAGAGTCTTCAAAATTAACTGAAGATATTATGAAAAATGTATCTCAGATTTCTGAAGGACTCGGACAGGGATTAGGTATTGACCTTAAATCTTTGTTAAGCGGTATGTTTGGTGCGAAGTTAATGGCTGACAGAGGCTCAACTATTGTAAATGTAGAACCTACACAGGGTTAATAAATTATTAAGGCTAAGTTTTTTAAACTTAGCCTTATTTTTTTGGTCTTTTCGGGATAAATTAAGAGGTATAAAAATGAATTTTTATAGAATGTTGAAATAGGAGGTTAAAGTATATGTTTTATTTAGTAGAACATCAAGGTAAAGAGCAATATGATGTTAAAGACTTCGTATGCGACGCACCTGACGATATTCCTAACTTGCCATCTAATTGTGCGATGGGAAGTACTTGCTTCTGTATTTCTACATCTGAAGCATATATGCTTAACAGCTTGGGAGAGTGGGTGAAGTTATAGGATGGATGTTATTACACTGGCTTTAGCGAAGAAATACGCAGTTGGAGCTGACGTTTCAGAAGTGAAAAAAGAAATTGATGACATTCAACAACAACTTGCTACACTACCGGATCAGTATGAGGCTAAAGGTTCTTCTGATGGAATCATAGCTGCAGCTAAACAATACACTGACAATGAAGTTGCTAAAATGGTAGTTAAAATTTACGATTTTTAGTGGTTTGGAGGTTAAACATGACCAATAATCTAATTGATACTGGAAATGTTTTGTCCTTAATCGCAACAACATCTTCCCGCTTAAAAGATTTAATTATTCAAGAAGGACAATTAATTTTTCTTCAAGATTTAGGTCGTATTGCTTTTGACCATAACGGACTCAGAAGATTCTATAATCAAATTACAGAATTAGCTTCTGAAATTGATAGAGTTTCAATTGATGAACCTTTATCTGGTTATTATTTTGTTATTGACACTGCCGTTCTATGGTATTATGAAGATGGTTGGATTCAAGTTTCCAACAAACCAGAGCAAACAGTATGCATTGATGTTGAATTACCGACTTTAGGACAAGCAAAAGAAGGCGTTTTATATGTAAGTAAAGCGCACAAAGAAATCGCAATATTTGATAATGCTTCAAATGACTATATTATAGTTTCTGATTATACCAATGAAGCATCTAATGAAGATATTGAAAAATTATTTGGGTAGGAAAGTAAGAGGTAACAAAAATGGGAAATAATTTAAAAATACTTACGCCCAAAGCAATTCAGATTCCTATACATATTTAAGAAATGTTGAAGATAAATATTTATTAGATAGTGTGGGAGATTACTTAATGACATTTTATAAAAAGGAGAATCCTAGTATGGCACAGAAAAAATATGTAAGTATTGAGAAACTTGGCTTATATGATGAGAAGATTAAGAAAGTCATTTCTGATGGCGATCAAGCCACTTTAAACTCTGCAAAAGGGTATGCAGATAGTTTAGCTGTAAATTATGACGCTGCTGGTGCTGCAGCAACAGCTGCTAATGCAGTTCAGGAAAATTTAACAACAGAAATTAATCGCGCTAAGGGCGAAGAAGCAAGAATTGAAGGTCTTGCAAATGCAGCTCAGAACGATGTAAACGCTCTTGAATTAGTAGTTGCTGAAAAAGCTAGCTCAGCTGATTTAGGTGCTTTATCTAATAAAGTAGGTTCAGTTCCAGAAGGCTCTACAGTAATGAGCATTATTCAGAATATTCAAGAAAATGCTTATGATGATACAGCACTTCGTGGAGATATCACTGCATTACAAAATGGAAAAGCAGATAAAACACAAGTTGCTACAGATATTGCTGCAGCTGTAAAAGCTGAAGAAGATGCAAGAAAAGAAGCTGTTAACGGTGTAAATTCCGCAGTTAATGGTCTTGCTCAACAGCACGCAACAGACAAACAGGCTCTTGAAGCTGCAATCGCTCTTAAAGCTGATCAGACAAGCTTAGATTCAACTAATGAAGCATTAGCATTAGTTAAAAAAGATGTAGATGATTTCTTCAAAGATGCTCTTGGTGATACAGACGCTCAGCAAGTTAAAGATACATTAAGAGAATTACAGGATTACATCGCAAGTGATGAATCTGGCGCAGCTACAATGGCTGGAAATATCCAGGCTAACACATCTGCTATTAATGGTTTAGCAACTCGTATGGGAACAGCTGAATCTGATATTGATGCTGTTGAAGGAAGAGCTGGAGCGCTTGAAGGAAGAATGACAACAGCTGAAGCAGACATCGCTAAAAAAGTTGATAACGATGTTTACGCAGCTAAAGTTGAAGCTCTTGAACAGGCTGATCAAGGACAAGTTGCAAGAATCGCTGCATTAGAAGGTAAATTCACAGGCGAAGGTTCTGTTGAATCTCAAATCCAGAGTGCAGTTGCAACAGTTAAATCTGAAGCAGCTCAAGACGCTACAAGCAAAGCTAACAAAGCTCTTGAAGATGCAAAAGCATACACAGATACAGAAGTTGCTGAAGCTGAAAAACTTGTTTCAAATCTTGAAACAGTTGTAAATGGAAAAGCAGCTCAGAGTGATTTAAATGCTCTTGCTGGACGTGTAACAACAGCTGAAGGAAAAATTACTACATTAGAAGGTAAAATGACAACAGCTGAAGGTAAAATTGCAGCAAATGAAGGCGCAATTAAATCTTTACAGGATGCTTCCGCAACACACGCTACAACAGAAGCTTTAAACGCTGTTAGTGGAAGAGTTCAAACTCTTGAAGCATGGCATGCTAACTTCATCGAAGCTAGTGAAGAAGACATCAATGCTCTTTTCCCTAGCACAAATGCTTAATTTATAATAAAACATATTTAATTTATGGGGCTATTTTTAATAAATAGCTCCATATTTTTTTTACTTAAAATAAAGAGGATTTAATATCTAATTTATGAAAGGAGAATCAATATGGCGGAAATTGATAGAAGTAGACAATATATTAGTATTAATAGATTGGATAATTTCTTGCAAAAATGTAAAAAGATTTTTGCACCAATGAGTCATACTCACTCTTGGGTTCAAATTAAAGATTTTCCATTGGATACTGCTTTAAATAAAAATTCAACTAACGCGGTAAGTAATAGCGCGGTAGCTACTAAAATTGAAGATATGGAAAATCAATTAACATATAAAGTACAATTAGTTATTTGGGAAGAGAATGATTAAAAGCAATGTCAAAATTGTTTAATTAAAGTAGATTAATATATCTTAACCTTATTTTATAACAGTATAGGAGAAATCCTATACTGTTATTTTTTTATGTAAAAATTTATATAAATAGGAGGAATAATATGGCTATTTATATAGGAACCACTCGACAAAAATTATGGGTAGATAATAATAGTTATTATTTAAAAATAATTCCAGCTAAAACTACTCCTTCAAATAATATTTTCCTTAAAACTTCAGAAGGAGAGTTTTTAACATTAAAAGATGGTTCACACTTAACAATAACTAAGGAGGACTAATATATGTCAGAATATCTATTACCTTATTCTGGTAGAGAAGTGCTTAATAAACTACAAGCTATTGATGACTTAATGAATAATAGTGGAAATAATAAAGATTGTGATATCGCGGCGACTGCGTCTGGAAATAATTTTGTAATTACTGACAGTTCTGAATCTCCTTTATTAAGTTTAAAAGCAGATTATGAAGCCCAATTAATTAATGGTTATCAGCTTTTTGATGCAAGTAAATTAAAAAATCCTTCATTTGGTGAGGGCTATGTAAAAAATGCCGATGGCTCATTCTCATTGGGAGGCGCAACAGTTACCATTAATGATGATGGAAGTATAACTATTGATGGGTCTGGTGAAATAACAGGAGATGCTTATTTCCAATACAAATATTCTCATGCAGAAAAATTAGCATTAGTAAGAGGTGGAGCTTTTTATTCAAATTATAATACCACTTCATCACCATATATTACATTTTTTATTCGAGCATGGGGTTCAATTTACTCTTTAAGTAATGGATTAGAATGCCAGGGAACTTTTAACCATAGTCAAGATTCTTTGAATTATGAACAAGCAGAATTAATAATTGCAATCTGCGCTGAGAAAGGAAACACTATTACACCATGCACTGTTAAACCAATGATTTATCAAGATGGAGATGGAACATGGGAGCCATTTACAAATAAACAGCCTAGTTCAAAAGCATTAACATTAGATGTTTATGGCGGACAGCTGCTTAACTATAATAGTTGGAAAGATATAGAAGGTGTAGTTAATGGAACTGCTGAATTTGTAAATAACGGTGTAAAATTAACTGCAACAAGTTCTGATTGTTACACTCATTACGCGGCAAGTCATAGCAGAGTTTTACGCATTCCCGCAATTCCTGAAAAAGAATGCACACTATCATGGAAGTATACTGGACCTAGTGGAAATACCGTTTATGTATTTAATGAAGGTTCTACCACTCTTGCTCGTGCAGATGCTACAAGTGAACAGTTACAATTTACAGCTCCCGCGGATTGTGAGTTTATTACCTTTAGAGTTGGTAATATGACTGCGGATACCACTGTTGTATATGAAGATATTATGTTAAATGTAGGTTCTACGCCTTTATCATATGAGTCTTATAAATCAAAGCAATCTATCTCAATAGATAAGTTAATGAGTGAAGAAACTATTAACTCTAAAGTTCAAAAAATAATGACTCATCTTCCAACTACAACTATTTTAAACGATGGTGATGCTCAAGTAGAAGTAGATTATTTTAAAAATACTACAAATGGTAAAGCTGTAGGAAAAATATTTAAAGCAAATGTAGATTTACAAACAGAAATTGAAAATCTTAAAAATACTTTAACTCAATCTTCTACAGAATCTACTAGTATAGAATAATTTAAGGGAGGCAATAGCCTCCTCTTTTATTTTATTTTGAGAGAGAAAGGAGAAATATTTTATTACATGATTACCAAAAATCTTTCAACTTTAAAAATACATAAATTAACAAGAGAACAATATGAAAGAGAACTTAATAATGGAAATCTTGATGAGAATGCGTTATATCTGACTCCTGATGAAGATATGGATTTAAGTCAATATGCTACTAAAGCGGAATTAGCTGGAAAAGCTAACAAAGAGCATAGTCATGCCATTACTGATGTAACGGATTTACAAACTACTTTAAACGGAAAAACTCCTTATGGACATAAACATTCCGCGGCAGACCTCACTTCAGGAACTTTGAGCGAGGACAGACTGCCAATAGTGCCAATCTCTAAAGGTGGAACTGGTGCAGAAACTGCAGCTGGATTATTAAATAATCTAGGTATTGCCGCTTCTGCAAATGAATTAAATTATGTAAAAGGTGTTACATCTGGCATCCAATCTCAGTTAGATAATAAATCACCTTCAACACATACACATGATTACGCGGGTTCTGCTTCTCCAGGCGGCTCAGCAACAAGAGCAATAGGGGATAAAGATGGAAATGAGATTACTGCAACCTATGAAACAAAAGAACAATCAACAAAAAATTTACAAGCTGCTAAAGACCACGCGGACACCGCAGCTGCAACGGTTAAAGCAGAAATTTTAGGTGGCGCGGAAGACGCATATGATACTTTAAAAGAACTTAAAGAATTAATTGATGCGGGTGGCTCTGACGCGGTAGATGCTTTACAACAAATCGCCGCGGGTAAAGCAGATAAAAATCACACTCACGTTGTTGCAAATATTGAAGACTTACAAGACGTTTTAGATGATAAACAAGATACTATTACTGGAGCTGCAGCAACTATTACCACAAATAATTTAACAGGAAGCAGAGTATTAGTTTCTAATATAAGTGGAAAGGTTGCCGCGAGTGATATTACTGATGTAGAACTTGGATATTTAGATAATGCAACTTCTAATATTCAAACTCAAATTAATCAAAAATTTGATAAAGCTGGCGGAAATATTAATGGTAGAGTTGGAGTATCTGGTTCTCTTGAATTAAATAATGGAGACAGCTACATTCATTTTATGGTAAGTAGAATGAAAGGCGGAAAAATGCATTCAGCAGGAATGCTACCAAGTAGTGATGATGGTAGCACAGTTATAATGCATCAAACAGATGGAATCATAGATAACCAACTAACATTAAATCCAACTGCAACTTATTTAAAACAGCCACTGTCTGTTGATTCAGGCGGGACTGGCGCTAATAATGCTGCATCAGCACGCACAAATTTAGGTATTACACCTGCTAATATTGGCGCAGCTCCAAGTTCACACACCCATATAAGCGCACAAATTACTGGTTTACAAGACTCTTTAAATGCAAAACAAAATGTTATTAATGGTGGAGCTTCTACTATTGCTTCTAGTAACTTAACTGCGAGCAGAGCATTAGTTTCTAATACTGATGGTAAAGTTGCAGTATCTGTAATTACAAGCACTGAATTAGAATATTTAGATGGAGTTACCGCGAATGTTCAAGCTCAATTAGATGGGAAAGTAAAAATTGGTTCTTTTAGTAATTCAAATATAAATGCTTTATATGATATGGGTATATATAGTATCCAAGCTGGTAGTAATTGTCCTTCTGGGGCGCAGTATGGTATGGTTTTAACTATGCCATATAGAAAAGCATACACTAATACAAAACCAGACTATGGTGCTCAAATCTTCTTACCAGATGGAGATGATCCAACTGTTCCTAACGAGATGTTCTTTAGAACTTCTTTAGCGAGCACTTGGAATAGCTGGAATAAAGTATTACATAGTAATAACTATAGTAGTTATGCTCTTCCTATTACTGGTGGAAATTTAACTGGTGATTTAACTACTTCAAATGGTAGTATTTGGGCTTCTAAAAGTAATGCAGAAGCAGGAGTTGGTGTAATATATAAAGATGGTCAATTATACTTTCATGGAAATAGTGGAAATGGAAGTAGAGGAATCTATGATAGCAAATATGGTGGGGTTATCACAGTGGAAGATTCCCTGGCTTGCTTTAATGGATATTCAATCCTTAGTAATTATTTAAAATATTCTAATACTGATGAAATTAATTTTTCAGGTGCAAATACAAATTCTGCTGTTTATTTTAATTATAGAAATATAGACAAGAATACAACATCTGGTAATACTGCTATAACTAAATATTACTTTTGTAATAGAAATGGCTCTACTTCTGGAGTTACTATACAAGCTGAATCTTTCACTGGAAATGCAGCTACTGCAACTAAATCTACTTGGTTAGATGGTAATTCTTCTCTTACATATGGAGCGAATGGGTTAAATTATTTTAATCTTAGTGGAACAGAAGGAACAGATCCAGCATCAAATGTAACCCCAACTTCCGATTATTATCACATTCTTAGAATGAATCACGGAAATCCTGCAGGCTATTTCGCTGATATAGCTATTCCATTAAATGATACTAATGGAGTATGGTGGAGACAAGTTCGCGGTGGTGTAAACCGTGGATGGTATAAAATATTAGATTCAAATAATTATTCATCATACGTTCTTCCTCGTTCCGCGGGTTCAAGTTATCCACTTTTAGGTGGTTTGTATTTTAAAACAAATTCTTGGACTGGTGACATATGTGCTAAAAACGCTAACGGCCAGAGTAGATGGGAATTATTTAGCAATTCTAACTCAGGAGGCGTGGCGAATACCTATCTAAGAGTTTTTAATAATACAGAAGGAACTACATATGCTGATTATATTTTTGGAACGGACGGAACTTTAACTGCAACAAAATTCAAAGGTAATCTTGAAGGTAATGCAACTTCTGCTACAAACGCTTCTAAATGCAACGGAGTAATTTCTGAATGGTCCGGTTCTGTTGCATGGAATGATACAGCATGGATTGCAGCTTGGACTAATGATGGCTCTAAAATAAAATGTTTAAATAAAAATAATTTTGCCTCTGCTGATCACACTCATGCATATCTACCTTTAGCTTGTAATTCAGATACTCCTTTAACTGGAATATTATATTTTCAAACTAACTCATGGGCTGGTGATATAGTTGGTCGAAACGCTAGTGGACAAAAGAGATGGGAATTATTTAGCAATTCTTCTTCAGGAGCTGTTGCAGATTTTATACTACACGTTCATAGTAATACAGAAGGCACTACTAAGGCGCAATATAGATTTGGAACAGATGGAACTTTAACTTCTGCTAAATTCAGCGGTAGTTTAAGCGGAGATGCTTCTAGTGCGCATATATTAAATATAAATAATGTAGAATCAAAAAGTGTAGGTCGTTTACAATTCTTTCAAACTTCCGGTAATTCCACTTTATTACCTAATACAGATTGGTGGTCTTTAATAAGAACACAACATGCTGGATATACAGAAGGCTATTGGCAAGAAATGGCTTATTGTTTTCATAGTGATGATATTAAATATAGAAGAAATACTAATGGCACTAAAACAGCTTGGAGAACTATTGCATTTACTGATTCTAATATAACTGGTAACGCAGCTACAGCTACAAATGCCACTAACGCAACTTATGCATCTTATATTAATACCGTTGCAGGAAATGAAATTCGCATTAATAATGCAACTGGTCTAACTACTGGTGGAGATATATGGCTAGGATGGGCCTGGGCTAGTGGCGATAAAACAGTTAATAAATCATGGATATTTGGTAATTTCAGTGGCGGTGGATTTGCTGATGTTACAGCCAAAGCTTTTTTAAGTAATACTTGGGCGTCTAAGGATTATGGCGGCGGTTGGTATATGACCGACACATCATGGATTCGTTCATATGGAGGTAAAAGCATTTACCACGACTCTGGTATTATGAGAACTGATGGCACTTTACAAGTTGGTGCTAGTGGAGCTTATTTTAATGCTAATAGTTCGTTGGTTACAACAGGTGTGCCACTATATGTAAATGCTGCAAATGCTGTAGATATGTCAAATGATTCAGCTGCTTTTGTTATTGGAGCTAAAGCTGGACAACATATGGAATTTGATGATAATAGAATTCAGTGTAAACAAGATACTACCACTGGTAGAGTTCTTCACTTGCAACCTTTTGCTAATGGTGTTTCATTTAACTATACTCTTGGCGGAGAGCAAGGTGGATATATGATTCTTCGCGCTGAAGATGGAACAGGATATATTGGTTCTAATAGTAATTTAACTTTAAAAGCTAGTTATTTTTCTGACGCTTTACCTGGATCTATTACTTTCCGTTCCGCAGGATATTGGAAATCCGCGTCTAGCATAAGAAAAGGAAATATCTTATTCCAAGATGCTCAATCTAAGACTTGGATGTATCTTACTTTTGATACAACTTCACCATATATTAGCTCAGATGCTATTGGAGGTAGAACAACTTCATCTGGTAATGCTGTTTATATTACATCAGGAAATGTATTAGCTAAATACACTTCCGCAAGTAAATATAAATTAGATATTGAACCAATTAAAGATGAAACCTATGCATATAATGTGCTTAAATTGAATCCAAAAACTTGGTATGATAAAGCTGAAATGGAGGCATATTCAAGAGCATTAACAAAAGAAATAGAAGGCGAAGACCCTAATGAAGTTTGCGCTGGATTTAATAATGTGTCTCTTGAAAGAATTCCTGGTTTAATCGCGGAAGATGTTGAAGCCGCGGGATTAGATAAATATTGCATCTATAACATTGATGCAGCAAATAATACAAAAGAAATTGACGGTCTTAGTTATGAAAAAATTGGAACTCTTCTTATTCCTATTGTAAGAGATTTAGTTCTCTATACTCAAAAGACCGCAAAATATATTCATGTTGATGAAATGAGCGAAGATGACCGTGATGAAATCGCTAATTTATTAACACGAATCAATAGCTTCAAAGAAGGCGAAGTCATTAAATAACAATGACAAATTTGTTTAATTAAAAAAGATTAATCTATTTTAATGTTATTTTACATTATTAAGAGCATGAGAAAAGTAATCATTCTCATGCTCTTATTTTTTTTATTCTTAGATAATTTAATTGTATATATAAATATTCATTAATAAAGGAGGATTTTATTATATGATTACAAAAAACCTCTCAACGTTAAAAATACATAAATTAACAAGAGAGCAATATGAAAGAGAATTAAATGCGGGTAATATAGATGCTAATGCAATTTATTTAACACCAGATGAAGATTCTGATTTAAGTCATCTTGCAACAAAAGCGGAATTACTTGATTATGCAAAGAAAACTGATTTAAACAACTTAGAAACCACTTCCGCGGCTCAAGCTAAATTAGTAGAAGCAAAAGCTTATGCAGACGGTAAGGCTCCTATGGTGCATAACCATGATTCTGCATATGATGTTAAAGGTGCAGCAAATACTGCACTTGAAAATGCCAAGGCTTATGTAGGAGAGGCTATTAAAAACTTTATCACTTCTTCCGCGGTAGATTCAAAAATTAGTTCTCATAACGTATCAGCTTCCGCACATAATGATATTAGAACTTTAATTACTACTTTAACAAATAGATTTAATGCACTAGCAAATAGTGATGATGAAACTCTTGACCAATTAAATGAAATTGTTGCTTATATTAAATCAAACAAAAGCTTAATTGATTCAGTTACAACAAATAAAGTTAATGTTGCGGATATTATTAATAACCTTTCAACGAATGTTAGTAATCGACCTTTAAGCGCCGCACAGGGAGCTGTTCTTAAAGGGTTAATTGATGCTTTAACTCAAGTAGTGAATGGAAAAGCAGATGCTCAACATACTCATAATTATTTACCTTTGAGTGGCGGATCATTAACTGGAACATTAACAGTCCCAACTATTGATGTAACTGGCACATCCTCTTCAATGGCATCTCACTATTATCATAGGCTATATGGAGATAATAATGTTTATGTTCATTATTATAATACTACAGATACAGATTTTAGTAAAACTACAACTGCAACTTTAAGAGTATCTGATGCAACGAATAAAACTTATAGAGCATTACAATTTAGCGGAGATGGAAACTTTAAATGGAATAACGCTCAGGTATTAACAGAACTTAATTATGGTTCTTATATTCGCACTCTTCCTTATTTAGCTGCAACTCAAGCTTTTTCACCAGCTGCAGGGAAAGATGCTAATTTAACCACGGGAACTTCACGCCTTTATGCAAACGCATTAGTTATTTCAAATCCTACAACCGCAAATGATGTAGGTTGGATTCGTGTGACTGGAACAGGAGAGTCAGATACAGTTTTAGAAATTGCAACTGGAGATGATGGTGGCGGAACTACTTGTGAGTCTATTGTTGCCAGACAATATAATACCTCTAATGGAGTAGCTAGACAAGCTGTATTATTAGCTTCTGATGGAACAAGTGCTTTTCCAGTCAGCGTCTCTGCCCCTGCTTTTCTTGGAAATGCAACTTCAGCAAGTCATACCCCAATGATTAAATCTGCTTATGGGGCAGAAACTCAAATGACTCAAACAGCTGGGGACGCTAATATTCGATTTTATTTTAATGTTTCAAAAGGCAAAGAAGGTCAATTTGCAACAGGTAACAATGCAAACACTTTAATTTGTATTAATCGACATTCTGGACATTACGAATCTCAATTAGCATTTAGTGACAATGGAGAGCTTTATTATAGAAGTTTTAGCGGGGTAGCTCCAGATACTACTACTGCATGGAAGACATTACTTACATCAGCTAATTATCTTTCCCATGATAAATTTAATTCTATTGGAACAGAGAATTATATCGCTTTCCCAGGTGGAGGTTCTTTCATTACTAATCAAGGAACTCAAACCGGATATATGAAAATAACTCTTCCAGTTTCTTGGACCAGTACAATGATAAGATTTAAAGTTCAAATCTATAATTACTCTACTGATACAAGTTGTGAATATGTTATTGCTGGATATAATTATTCAAATGATTCAAAATGGTATCATTGTTCTGCTTATGCAACAGGAAAATTTACATCTCATTCCAATCTTGATGTTTCATTTGGACATGATGGAAGTAAATGCGCAATTACAATTGGGTCAGCTGACACTTCGTGGAGTTATGCTCAAGTTCGTATTACTGATGTCCTTGTAGGATATAGTAATTATAATTTTAATACATGGAAAACCGGATGGAATGTTGGTTTTACTACTACAAGCGTTTCTCCTTCTGCTACTGTCAAAGCAACTCATGTCGCAGCAACCGCGGGAAATGCAGATTATTTAGATGGATATCATGGCTCTACTTCCGCAGTCAAAAATACCTATGTGCTTAGAACGAATGATAACTATATTTATACTAATTATATTAATAGCAATACAAGCAATAGCGAAAATCCAAGTATCAGTCAAGTTATCGTAACTAACGGATCAGATCATTTTTATAGAAAAGCTTCTTTATCACATTTAAGATCATCTCTTGGTTTAACATATGACATTAAAGAAGCATATATCTCATCTGGTTTTAATACATCTTTTAGAACAACATTAAAAGGCTCTTCTTCAAATGGAACTTTTTTATCTGTGTTAAGAAGTAATTCTACTCTTAATGGATATATTACAGCATACGCTTCAGGTTTTGCGTGGGGAAAAGATGACACTCAAGGATTTATATCGGTAGGTTATAATGACCAAACTGCATATATAGGTGGAGGTAATGCAGATAAACTTAATTGGGTAAAACAAATAAGCTTTACCGACCATACTCATAGCTATTTACCTTTGAGTGGTGGAACGATGGGTGCTAATGCCGCGGTTAAATTTTCAGCCTCTGCGGGAACAATCTCTGTAAATGATCCAATGTCCATTACATATGGTAGAATTGCAAGTTACGGAACATTATGTATTAATGGAGACACTGATGGTTCTACAAACGAGTCAGTTATTATTACTGCTGGTCGTGGACATAGTTCATCAGCTTCAGATGGTTTATCTGTTGGATACAGCTCTTTAACATGGCAAGGGAACTCTGTGGTAACAGTTGCTGGGGCAACTATGGCGGGCAAAATAACTGGTTCTACAACTCAAGGTTCTTGGATATCTTGCACTAGAAATGGTGCATTTAGATTAGAAACTGCCGCAACAGGCGGATCTGCAAGTTCTGTATTAAGTATGAAAACTTCATCAGGAGCTTGGTCAATTACAAATTTAACTGGTTCAAATTCATTATTCTTCTGTTTTGGAACAGATTCAAATTATAGCAACGGAAATAACACAACAACTAATATTGAATTTTCTGGTGGCACTATTGTCGCTTCTCTTTCAGGTAATGCATCAACTGCATCTAAATGGCAAACCGCAAGAACTTTAACTCTTACCGGAGCAGTAACTGGTAGTGCTTCAATAGATGGAAGTGGAAATGTAAGTTTGGCTACAAGCGTAAACCATAATCATGATGGCTCTTATGTTAATGTTACTGGGGATGCCATGTCAGGTAGATTACAATTAAATACTTCCGTTGCTGATCATACAGATCCAACACACCAGTGCTTGGTTATTAATTGTGGAGGAGTACCTAGTGGAACAACATTAACAGATAAAAATTCTCCTGGTATTGGTTTTCATATTGGAAACAATAGTTGGGCAAGCCTAATTTTAAATGGCGGAAATTTCAAATTCGTTAATTCATCATTTAATGGATATGTGCCTGTATTTTGTTCAGAGATTATCGCTAATACATGGAGATCTCAAACTTATGGCGGTGGTTGGTATATGACTGATAGCACATGGATTCGTTCATAAGGAAGTAAAAATATTTATCATAATTCAGGCATAATGAGAACAGATGGAACACTTCAAGTTGGAGACGGAGGCAAATATTTCAGTGCTTCAAGTAGTGCAGCTACACTAGGTGTTAAGTTAACAAGTAGTTATGTTGGACCTGGAGGTTTTACAGCTAAGCATGGCACTGCAGATAACGCTGTTGGACTTTCCGCGGAAAGAACTGATTTAGGCTACACTTATCGTATTGGTATTTCTGGAGGTGGAACTTGTGGATTATGGTGCACTTGGACAGGGGACAATGAATTACATTCTATAATTTATAAAAAACCAAGTGACACAAGTAGAACTGTATATATCCCAGATAGAGTGGTAATGTCTGGTTCATATGGAACTGGAAATCCTCCATCCACAGGAACATTAGTAAATGGTATGGTTTACTATAAAATTATAAGTTAAATATAAATAATTATGAAAAAAGGAGAATAAAAATGGCAGTTAAAAAATACGTATCTCTTAGTAAATTAACTGAATATCATAATCTGATTAGTGATGTAATTAATAGTGGAGATGGTGAAGCTAGAGAGTATGCTGATTCAAAATTAAGCTTAAAAGCAGACGTAGAACACTCTCATAATGATAAATACTATACTGAATCAGAAATTGATGCAAAGTTATCTACCATCAATACAAATGTTTCAAACATTGTTGACGGAACAACCATAATATCAAAAGCAAGTAAAGATGGAAATGGAAATGTTATTGCTAGCACTTATGAAACTAAAACAGATGCAAATGCTAAATTAGTTTCCGCAAAAGATTATGCTGACTCTGTTGTTGCTAGTAATATTAGCACACATAATACAAGCACTTCTGCACATAGCGATATTAGAGGACTTATTTCTACTCTGTCAACAAAAGTAAATAACTTCCTTGATGTTGATGAAACTACAACAGACCAATTATCAGAAGTTTTAGCTTTGATTGCAGCTAATAAAGGCACATTAGAATCTATTACTTCAAATAAAGTAAATGTTTCTGATATTATTGATAACCTAACCACTGCAAATGCAAAGAAAGTTTTATCTGCAAATCAAGGGGTAGAACTTAAAAAATTAATCGATGCATTACAAACTGCAGTAAATGGAAAGGCAGCTAGCGTTCACAGCCACGATATTGATGACGTAACTGGTCTTCAAGATGCTCTTGATGCAAAAGCTACAACTGCAAATCTTAACTCTCATACGGGCAATACAACAGTTCATATTACATCAACAGAAAAAACTAATTGGAATGCTGCAAAAACTCATGCGGATTCTACTCACGCCCCAACTAATGCTCAAGCAAACGTGATTGAGAGTATTAAAGTTAATGGCACAGCTCAAACAATTACAAGTAAATCTGTAAATATTACAGTTCCTACTCAAGCTTCTGATATTGGTGCGGCAACAGCTGGAGCTTTAAATTCCCATACTAGCAATGCTGATATTCACTTTACAGCTACTGAACGTACAAAACTTAGCGGAATTGCCACAGGTGCAACAAAAGTTATTGTAGATACAGCTCTTAATCAGAACTCCGCGAATGCGATTTCAAATAAAGTAGTTACTGACGCAATTAGCACAGTATCTAATGCAGCTTTAACAAATGCTGGTAAAATTAGTGATAATGAAACTGCTATTGCTAACCTTCAAAGCAAAGTTGGAGATGGCTTTGAAGAAATCACTTCAGAAGAAATTCAAAATTTATTTAAATAATAAATATTTTTATTTAGGACTATCTATTAAATAGATAGTCCTAAATATTAAAATTTAAAATTTTGTATGATAGCTAGATACGAAATTTTAGATAACTACATAAAATTTTATAAGGAGGTATCCTATCTAAAATGGCAAAAAAATTTTTCACAGATAACAGTTTAGCGACTTTAATATCAGAAATGAAAGCTTATGTAAGTTCTATATTTACATCTCACAAAGAAGCAGTTGACAATTCATTAGCCAATAAAGATAATTGGGATAAAGCTTATACTCACTCTACAAGTAATCACGCAAGAACGGATGCAACTAAAGTTGAAGGCTCTACCACAAATGGGAAAATCAAAATTAATGGGTCAGACACAACTGTTTATAGTCATCCAAACTCTGGCGTAACCGCGGGAACTTATAAAAGTGTAACTGTTAATGCACAAGGACATATTACTAGTGGGTCTAATCCAACTACTCTTTCAGGGCATGGAATTGTTAATGCCTATACAAAAGAGGAAGTAGATGACTTGGTAGATGCTAAAGCAAATAGCACACATGCTCATACTATAGCACAAGTTACAGGATTACAAGATTCATTAGAAGGTTTACAAAGTTCATTAGATGGAAAAGCTGCAAAAAGTCATGGTACTCACGTAACTTATTCAACAACAAACCCTGTGGTAGATGGAGTGGCTAGCGCAGGTTCCGCATCAACAGTAGCTCGTTCAGACCATAAACATCCAACAGACACAACTAGAGCTGCTCAGAGTGATTTAACAACTCATATTAATAATACCACACCTCACGTTTCATCTTCAGAAAGAACAAAATGGAACAATCATGTGAGTTCTACTCACGCTCCAACAGATGCAGAAAAAAATCAAAATGCTTTTAGTAACATATCTGTAGGCACTGCAGTTATTGCGGCAGATACTGCGACAGATACTTTAACTTTCGCGGCGGGAACAGGGATTTCCATTTCCGCAGATACTACAAATGATAAAGTTACAATTACTAACTCAGGAGTAAGAAGTATTGGCACAGGCGGTGAAAATGGAACTATTTCAGTAAACACAAATGGTTCAAGTGCGAATGTTATAGTTAAAGGATTAGGAACTGCCGCATTTACAAATTCCTCTGATTACGATGCAGCTGGACTTGCAGAATCGCAATCTGCTAATGCACTTACAACTGCAAAAAAATACACTGATGACCAAATCGCTGCATTAATTAATGGCGCTCCTGGAACTCTTGATACTTTAGATGAACTTGCTGCGGCATTAAAAGATAATCCTAATACGGTTGCAGTATTAGAACAAGCAATCAGTAATAAGGTAGATAAAGATGGAAGTAAAGTATTATCAACATATGATTTTACAAAGCTGTATAAAGATAAATTAGATGGTATCGCTGCTAGCGCGGAAGTAAATCAAAATGCTTTTAGTAATGTTGTAGTAGGCTCTACAACTATCGCGGCAGATAGCAAGACAGATACATTAACTCTTGTCGCGGGTAGCAATGTTACACTTACTCCAGATGCGTCAGGCGATAAAATTACTATTGCCGCTAAAGATACAACTTATTCTTTAAGTAGTTTTGGAATTACTGCAACTTCAACAGAGTTAAACTACTGTGATGGAGTAACTAGCTCAATTCAAGCTCAATTAAATGGTAAGGCTGCTACATCTCATGGGACTCACGTTCCAACTCCTGAAACAGCAAACAATGCAAAATTTTTAAGAAATGATAATACATGGCAATTAATAACTCCTGCCGCGATTGGAGCTGCCGCATCTAGTCACGGAACTCATGTAACTTATGGTGGAAATGGATCTGCAACAACGGTATCTCGTTCAGATCATACTCATAGTTACTTGCCTTTATCTGGTGGAACTTTAACTGGTAAATTAACTATTTCATATGCTACAAATGAAGTTATGACCTCTGCATCAAATAATCCACAGATTGTATTTGCTGAAAGTGGAAGTCAACCAGTTCATTTAATATATTCAGATTATGATGCATATAGAAGCCCAGCGGGATTAAAAGTAATTGGTGGGTCTTCCGCGACACCAGCATGGTTTGAAGTTGAAGGCGCTTTAATTACAGGCGGAAATATCACTTCTTCAGGAACTGTTTCTGCTGTAACTTTGAAAGCTAGTTCTACTTCCGCGGCAAAACATCTTGAATTTTCTCGTGGAAGCATTAACTATATTACTACTCCAGCTTCTGGTTCAGTAGCTTTTGTTATGAATGGAAAGGACGTTGGAACTGCTAATGCTCCATTGGTTGTCGCAGACGGTTCAGTATATCCAGGAATGACTGCAAATCTTGGTACTTCAAGTAATAAATGGTCAAATGTATATGCTACTACATTTAATGGAGCTTTAAGTGGAAATGCAACATCTGCTTCCGCAGTATATTCAGCTGCAAATAATCCTACTTCAGAAGCTCGTTTTTATCCATTTATGAATACTAGTGCAAGCAATGCAAATAAAGTTGCATATTTTAATACCTCAATTTCATGTGCTATAAAACATGGTTCAACTTCTGCAACTGGATATAACTATCTTATTCTTGGTAATGGAGCAGCCTCTGGCTCAGATGGAAATTATTATGGAGTTGTAAGATATTATTCTACAAACACTGGTTATTGTGATTTAAGATATACTGCATCAACAAGTAATGTAATTAACTATCTGCCAGCATCAAACGGAACTCTTTTAAATACTGCAAATTATAGCGGATATGCTCTTCCATTATCAGGTGGCACATTAACAGGTAATATTAATTATACCATGCACTCTTCTACTCAAACGCCATTTAAAGTTTATGGTGGTGATGCAAATGGACAAGGTATTTCTGTTGGTGCTGGTGGTGCAACTATTGTAGGAGCAGGGGAGTCCGCAAAATGGTTAGAATCTCACGTATCCGCCACTACTGAAGAATTACATTTATCATCTGATGGTAAAATTGTGTTCTGGTCAAACTGCCAAAATGGATCTACCGCAGACGCAAAAACTGTTTATTTAGATGCTAATAGATATTTTTATCCAGCTGCAGACAATAGTGGTTCTGTTGGAACAAGTGGCAATAAATGGGCTTCTATGTATGCAACTACATTCTATGGAGCATTAAGCGGAAATGCAAGCACTGCAACAAAAGCAACTCAAGACGCTAGCGGTAATGTTATTACCTCTACTTATGCTACTAAAACTGAAATGAATAAAAAAGCTGATGCTCAAGCAAGATATCAAATAGCTGAAAATACTGGAACAGCTACATATTATAAACTTTTTACAATTAATGCAACTAGCACGTATATTAATGCTAATTATGAAGTACAATTTACTTCAAGAACTGCGGGAGTTGGAAAACTTATCGTATATGTTAATTCCGCGGCAGATAAGTATATGACTGGTGCTATTTATTGTGGAGGCACTACTGTTGCACAAAATAATTTTAAAGGTTTTCTGTATAAAGATACTACTAATGCAACAAGTCGTTTTGAAGTGTGGATGAATTTAGGTAGTTGGGACGATGTTAGATTCTATGAAAAAGTTGTTCAACCTAGAGGTGTTACTATTATATGGAATCTTACTCAAGGGTCTGCATATCCAACGAATGCAACTACAACTGTAACTCCTACTCTTTCAACTTGGCTTGGCAATGCCGCTACAGCTTCTAACGCTTCGCAAGTCTCTATTACTGCTACTAATCCATCGTCTGGAACAACATATGCTATTCCATTTATCAATGGTTTTACATCAGGCTCTGGCTATGCAGTAAGAGTTAATAATGGATTGCAATATTATACAAAAGAAGGAACTACTTCAGCTGCGGGAACTGCAGAGCTTGGATTAGGTAATAGCACTGCAACTGGTACTGCGGGTAATAAAGTTGGTAAAATTTATCTATATGGAACTAGTACAGGTTATACATACATTGCTCCAACTAATAATACAACAAATAATATTACTATTAATCTGCCTTCTTCAGGTGGAACTTTAGCATTGACAAATCACACTCATAGTTACTTGCCTTTAAGTGGTGGCACTTTAACAGGAGATCTTACAGCTCCTAGAATAAAATTAAGTTCAACAAGTGCGGTTAGACATATTCAATTCAGTCGAGCTGGATTAAACTACGTTACAACACCAGATAGTGCTAGTATAGTATTTATTATTGGTGAAAGTAAATCAATAGAGAGAGCAAGTGCCTCGTTTGCAATTAATAATGCATCTGTTGCTCCTGGTTCTACCAACGCAATTAATTGTGGAACTTCTGATTATAGATGGGCAAGTGTGTATTCAAATATTGGTAATTTCTCAGGACAGGTAACAAGCACATATGTTGGACCTGGCGCATTCCAAGTAACTACATCAAGTGGAACAACAGGATTTCAAGCAACTAGAAGTGATATTACCGCCGCAGGGCAAACAACAGCTGGAGTAAACTGTCGTATAGGTATTTCTTCAGCGGGTAACGCCGGTATTTGGGTTACTTCCGCGGGAGGATTACAACCTATCATCTACAGAAATCCAACTGATACAAGTGATACAACTCGTTTCCAAGGTAGAATTGTTATGGCAAATGCTTACGGAACTGGAAATCCGCCTTCATCAGGGACATTAGTTAATGGTATGATTTACTTTAAGATTATTTCATAGGAGAGAAAAGGAGATTATAAATGGCAACTACAACAGTAACAGGAAATAGCGCGGGAACTGCAAATAGTAAGTTTGTAGTGAAACTTGTCGTGGATACAGATCCAGTATATACAACATCTGGATTTAAACTTAAATATAAAGTTCAAGTTTGGGTAACTGAAGGAAACTTTCAGAATACTAACTTAACCTTAGGATATAGCGGAAGCACGATAGTAATTAACTCTGGACCTAAAATGGTCCATGAGTCTTCCGAGCGTGAGACTAGCACTTTTGCCTATGGTAAAAATGGCACAATTACTACCTCTGCATATTATACTGGAAATTCGGGAACAAAATATACTTCTGAAGTAACTTTTACTACTTCAACGCCGCCAGGAACTATGCAAGTATATAATGGTGGATGGAAAACCGCTGTTCCTTATGTATATTACAATAGTAAATGGAATCAAGCCATTCCAATGGTATATAATAGTTCAGCTTGGCGAACTCCATTTTAAGGAGGCATTTATGAAATATATTTCATTAAATAACTTATCTATGTTAATAGATAAATTTGCAAAAGCTAAGCACTCTCATAAAATCGCGGAAATAGAGGGATTAGAAGATAAATTAAATGAATCTTTAAAGCCTTTGCCTGACATAGAAACATCTGAAGAGGTAATTGCGCAAGTCAATGCACTTACTTCATTAGTTAATAAGTTAATTCCTCAAGTCGGGGAAATCTATATTACTATGTCTAATGAAAATCCAAGCGTTAGATTTGGCGGCACTTGGGAGCAAATTAAAGACACCTTCCTCCTTGCCGCAGGAGATACCTATGCCATAAATCAAACTGGCGGAGAAGCGACGCACACTTTAACAGTGGAAGAGATACCATCTCATGCACATGAATTTAATCGTCACCAGTTATGGCGTAACGAAGAAGTTCCTGTATCAGGGTTATCAGATGGATATGGCGCAAGTAATAAAACTTTAGAGGTGTATCGAGATACTACTACCTCAATTGGCGGAACTCAACCTCATAATAATATGCCTCCATATTTAACAGTATATGTATGGAGAAGAATAGAATAATTTAAATGGGAAGAAACTTAATAAGTTTCTTCCCATTTTTTTTATTTGATTTTTTAAAAAATATATTATATAATATTTATATAAAATAAAGGAGGAAAGAAATGGATAAAATTTTTTATATTAATTGCGTTACTTTTGTAACAAGACAAGAATCAATAGAACAACTTAATACTTTTCTATCTAACCATGAACATTATGAAGTTAAATCTGTCACTCCTATAATAGGTCAGCTATCTGCTGTGCAAGGTTGCTGCGGAGCTATTGTAGTAGTTGGTGTGAAAAAAATTAATTGATTTTATTAAAAATTTTTGTTATAATATATACATAGTAAAAATAAAACATATATAAAAAGGAGATTTGAAATGGGAAGATTTGATTACGAAGATGAAAGAACAGGAATCACTCGCCAGAGAGACTTTGTATTAAATATGAATGAGTTTGCTCATATTCTTAATAAAACTGATGGTAGTATTAAGTGTGCGGTTGGACCATATCAGACATCTCTGAGCCAGCAGGAAACTCCTGTAGTCTTTAATACTAGAACTAAAAAATTTGAAGAATGTTCAGATTATGATAAAGCTAAACAGTTATTCGTTTCCGCGCCAGAGGGTTGGTATGTAGTGCTTAAAAACCCAACTACAAGCGGACTTCACCCAGAGGCTGGAAAACCAAATAGTTCTCCACGCGATATGGAAATTGGAAAGAAAATTAATATTTTTGGACCTGCTTCTTTTGCCCTTCATCCAGGTCAGATGGCTAAAACAGTTCAGGGTCATCGTCTGAGAAGTAACCAGTATTTGTTAGCACGTGTTTATGACGCGGCTGCGGCAAATCGCAATGAAGGTGTCGTTACAGACGCAGAAGGAAAAGAACAGAAAACTTCTAATAAATATTTCTCAGGTCAGTTGCTTGTAATTAAAGGAACTGAAGTATCTTTCTACATTCCGCCAACAGGTATTGAAGTAGTTCCAGTAGGTGGAAGAGAAGGCGGAGAATACATTCGAGATGCTGTCACTCTTGAACGTCTTGAATATTGTATCTTGAAAAATGAAAATGGTAATAAACGTTATGTGCATGGACCTGCAGTGGTATTCCCTGACCCAGCAGAAACATTCGTAAAAACTGCACATAATAATTTCTGTTTCCGCGCGATTGAGCTTTCAAAAATTTCCGGTATTTATGTAAAAGTTATTGCAGAATATACTGAAAATGGAGTAAAACACCCGATCGGAGAAGAATTATTTATCACTGGTAATGAACAGATGATTTATTATCCAAGACCAGAACACGCAATTATCACTTATGACGGTAAGTATATGCATCATGCTATTGCAATCCCAGAAGGCGAAGGCCGCTACATCATGAATCGTGAAACAGGTGAAATTACAACAGTAGTTGGACCTAAAATGTATCTGCCAGACCCTCGTAAAGAAGTGGTTGTAAAAAGAAAATTAAGTGAAAAAGAATGTGCATTATGGTATCCAAACAATGTAGAAGTTCTTGCATATAATAATGCACTTAATGAACAGACACTTGAAAAGAGTTTAAGAAAACAGACTATCTCCGATCCAATGAAATCTATTGTAGCTTCCGCATTTACAGATGCCGCATCTATGGATTGTCTTGAAAGTAACGCGGGAATTAGCAGAGGAACTTCTTATACTAAACCTCGCACAATTACTCTTGACAATAAGTATGATGGCGTAGTAGCTATTGATGTTTGGACTGGATATGCTATTAACGTAGTATCTAAATCTGGTGATAGAAAAATTGTTACTGGACCAACAACAAGACTTCTCGATTATGATGAAACACTTGAAATTCTTGAATTTTCAACAGGCAAACCAAAAGCTACAAATAAAACTTTAAAAACTGTTTATCTGCGAGTAGAAAACAACAAAATCTCTGACTTAATCAACGTTCAGACTAAAGACTTTGTAGATGTTCAGATTAAAGTTTCCTATGTAGTAGACTTCTTAAAAGAATATAAAGATAAATGGTTCTCAGTAGAAAACTATGTTAAATTTATGTGCGACCGTGAAAGAAGTCTTATTAAACGAGAAGCTAAAAAATATACTATTGAAGAATTTATCAGTAATGCAACTGACATTGTTAGAAATATTGCATTAAATGTTTCTAATAATACAGAAGTAGAATCTGATGGAAACAAAAGAAAGAAAGCCGGTAGATTCTTCCCAGAAAATGGTATGCTTGTTCACGACATTGAAGTGTTAGGCGTAAGTGTCGAAGAGGATGTAGCTCGTATTTTATCTAAACATCAGGGTGAAATGGTTCAGAAGGCTCTGGAATTATCTGAAGCTGAAAAGAGAATGAAAGTTATCGAACAGCTTGCGGAATATGAAAAGAAAGAAGCTGAATTAAAACATAAAAATAAAATGTATAAAATCGAGCTTGACCATAAAGCAGAGCTTGGTTCTCTCGCGGCAAGAGCTGCATTAAACGCAAAACAGCGTGCAGAAACTGAAGCAGTGAAAAAAGCTGAAGCTGATTTACAGAAACTTATCGACCAGGTAGAAGCAGCTAAACTCGAAAGAGATAAACTTGCAGATGCCGCACGAATTGAAACTGAAAAACAGTTAGTAGCAATCGAAAAAGAGAAACAGAATGCTTATGCCGCAACAGTAGAACAGATTATGACATCTATCTCTCCTGACCTCGTAGCTGCATTAAATGCTCAGGCAGATGCAAAAATGATGGAAACTATCGGTAAGAGCGTAAGTCCATATTCTATCGCAAAAGGTGAATCTATTGCAACAACAGTAGATAGATTACTTCGCGGAACTGGACTGGAAGATGTGCTGAAACATATCGGAACTATTAAAGCTGCTGAGTAATAAATAAAGAAGGGAGTGAGTTAATCACTCCCTTTTGATTTTTTAATAAAATTATTATATAATATTTATATAAGAAAAAAGAAAGTTGAGGAATGGATATGAGTTTAGACAAAGAACCAGTTCAAGTTTCTGATGCAATACGAATTGCTAAAGAATATTATTCAAAAGAAGAATATGACCATGCCATGCGAGTAGCCGGATATGTTGCAGAAAATATGAGTATTCCATATCAATATCGAGATGATTGTGTATGCTTGGCTATTATGCACGATTTGATTGAAGATACAAAATATCAAGGGTATAGTTATCTTCCACAAAACTTTCGAAAAGCATTATTGCTTTTAACAAAACCAAAAGATGTATCTTATGTTGATTATTGTAGAAGATTAAGATGCATAGATAATACACATTATGCCCTGTGCGCGTATTGGGTAAAACTTGCAGATATGAAAGACCATTTAACTTTAAAAGAAACTTTGACAGATAAACTTAAAGCTAAATATTTGGAAGGATTGGCGGAATTATTATGATTACTAACTTCAAAGAAGAATATAAAAAACTTGAAGGTAAACCTTTTTGGATAATTGAAGAAGTGCCAGTATATAAAACAGTTAAACTTCCAGGCGGTCATGACCATCTTGGACCTCTTCCAGATATAATTATGAGAGAGGTTGAAAAATATACATATCGTCTTACTAAAAAAAATATTTCATTATATACATTAGATATTTTATTAGATGAAGATGTTAAATGTTACTTTAATGAAGAAGAGGCTAATTGGGCTATATTGAATAAAGAAAGAGGTATTAAATGGTAAGATTAACACGAGTAAAAGACCAGTATCCATGTAGAATTGCAGGCGGCTGTCCCGCGGAAAGTTGGATTGAAAGTTTAGGATATGATTTAGATAAAATGGGCGAGATGTGTAATAATTGTCCTTTTGAAAAATATATTAATAAATTAGCTGAATATGAAGACTATTTAGAAGAAATGGCTAAGTATATCAAATTAGTAGAGGAGATTATGAAATGACACTAGAAAAAATGCAAACTGAATTAATTAATGCAATGAAAGCTAAAAATAAAACTCATAAAGCTGTAGTTTCCGATATTATCAGCACAGCTAAAAACATGGCTATTGAGCAGAAATGCAAAGATAATGTTTCAGAAGAGATTGTAGATAAAGCAATTCTTAAAATTAAAAAAGTTTATCAAGAGCAGATTGATACTTGTCCTGCGGAAAGAACAGACCTTTTAGTTCAGTATAAAGAAAGAATGGAATATATTGAACTGTATGCTCCAAGCATGATGACTCCGGCACAAATAGAAGCAACAATTAGATGCCTTATTACTTGTGAAGATATTCCATTAATAAAAGGTGCGATTATGAAAGCGGCAATGGCATGTCTTAAAGGTAAAGCAGAAGGTAAAGTAATCAATCAGATTGTTGAAAAAATTTTAAAAGGTGAATAAGAATAAAAAACAAGTGATATAATTATCACTTGTTTTTTTAAAAAAAATATATTATAATATTTATATAAATAAAAAGGGAGATGTATAAATGAGTAATATATTTGTATTATCTGATATTCACGGTCGAAGTGAATATGTTAAAAACTTTATTTTAAGACAAAATAACACAATTTCTTTTACAAAAGAAACAACTTTAATTTTACTAGGAGATACTGGAGTTAATTATTATCTTAATCAAAAAGATGATAAATTAAAACAAGAACTTGAAAATTTACCTTTAACATTTTTCTTAATTCGCGGAAACCATGAAGAACGTGCTGAAGTTTGCATGGCTAAAAATCCTAATGACTGGCATATTGAAACTTATTTTGGAAATGACGTATTAGTTGAAAATAAATATCCAAGCATTAAATATGCTATGGATGAACCCGCTATTTATAAAATTCCAACGACAACAAATGAAAAAGGTTATTTATCTACTCTGGTATTACCTGGAGCTTATTCAGTAGATAAAAAACATAGATTAGCTAATGGTTGGAAATGGTTCTCAACAGAACAGCCAACTGCAGATGAAAGAGCCTTAGGATTAATTTTAGCCCATCATCTTAATATGATTGGCGAAAGTGATTTAGTTTTATCTCATACTTGTCCTTGCGCTTGGGAGCCAACTGATTTATTTTTATCTTTTATTGACCAATCAAAAGTTGATAAAACAACAGAGCGTTGGCTTGGTCAAATTGAATTTGCTTTAAATTATAAGGCATGGCTCTGGGGACATTATCATGCTTTTAGAGATTATCCAAGAGAAGATGGTAAAAGACGCACTATGTTATTTAATAATCAAGCTATTGATTTGAATAATTATATGTTGGAAGAATATCCAAGAGGGCTATAGTATGGGTAGAGATATAGTAAAAAATAATGTTAATGGTAAAATGGTTTCATATCATAAATATTCAATGCCAAATTCCGCGAAAAAAAGAGTTAGACGAAAGAAAGGACAATCAAAGATGTCAGAAGATAAAATTATTAAATGTGATTTCAATGCTTTTGGTATATTAGGGATTCTTTTAGTTTTGCAGTTAGATATACCATGGGAATGGAAAGGAATGTTAAGTCTTTTATATCTTATTTCAAGCTTAAATATTGAGGAGAAAAATAATGGCTAAGTATAACATTTCCGCAAATGTAGATTATGTAATGGGTCATTTACGATATGGTCGTTATAAAGGAACGATAGATGAAAAAGACCTCCCTGACGGAATTACTATTGAAGACTTGGCGGAAGACCCTTCATTAATTAAAGAACATGATTTAACTGATTTTTTAGAATTTGTAATTGATGATGTAGACATAAATGAAATAGGACCTATTACGTTCGTAGAAATAAAAAAGGAGGATGAATAAATATGTTAATTAATGGCAAGCGTGAATTAGCTTATGTTGTTACTATTGATGAAATTAGACCTATCCCAGGTTATGACAGAGTAGAGCACGCAAGAGTTAATGGCTGGTGGATTATTGTTAAAAAAGACCAGTTCCAAGTTGGAGACCTTGCAATTTATATTGAAGTAGATTCAAAAGTGCCAGAAGAAGAACCATTCTTGTTCCTTGAAAAAAGACACTATAAAGTTAAAACTTTAAAAATGTGTAAAGTATTATCTCAAGGTCTTTTAATGAGCCCTTCTGATTTTAATTGGTGCGAAGTTACTGACTCAGGCGGTGAAAAGACTATCATGCGTGGAGCTGGTGAAGGCGGCACTTTTAGACTTGGAGACCCTTTAACTCAAATTCTTAATATTGTTTATGCAGATGAAGCTGATAACAAAAGAAAAGCTAATTCCGTAGATAAATATAAATTAATGTCTCAGCGCAAACCGAAACTCTTTAAGCAACCTTGGGCGCGTTGGATGATGCGGCGCGAATGGGGTCGCAAAGTGATGTTTTTATTCTTTGGTCGAACTAAAGATAAAAAGAATGGGTGGCCGGCAGAAGTAACTAAAACAGATGAAGAGCGTATTCAGAATATGCCTTATATCTTAGAAGAAAAAGTTCCATGGATTGTAACAGAAAAAATTGATGGCTCTTCTGCAACATATCATATCCGTAGAGGAAAAAGAAACAAACATGAATTTTTTGTATGTTCTCGAAATGTAGTTCAGGATTCTCCTGACCGCCCATGCTACTATGATTCTAACATCTACTGGGAGATGGAACACAAATATCATATTAAAGAAGCTTTGACTAAAATGTTAAAAGAATATCCTGCCGCGAACTGGATTACTATTCAGGGTGAAGTATTTGGACCAGGAGTGCAGAAAAGAGACTACTCTTTATCGAAAAGAGAATTTAGAGCATTCAACCTCATCTTCTCTACTTGCGGACGTGTAAATTCCATTGTTATGGCAGATACTCTAAAACATTATGATATTCCTACTGTTCCAATCATTAACCATGACTTCATTCTTCCAGATACAGTAGAGGAACTTTTACAGTTTGCTACTGGTGATTCCATGGTAGATGGAGGAATGAGAGAAGGTTATGTTTTCCGCTCTCGAGATGGAAGCCGCTCCTTTAAAGCAGTATCTAACGAGTTTCTTTTAAAATATCATTAATTAACTATAAGCCACCAAATATGGTGGCTTTTGGTCTATCTTTTGTAATATTTTGTATTTAATTTTAAGATTAAATAGGATTAGAAAGAGGAGGCTGTAAATCATGATAGAAACTCTTTTAAAGAGTGATTCTGCATTGAGTATTTTAACCACTGTTTCTCTTGCTCAATTTTTAATTATTGTAGCAATATTTATAGGGGTTGGAGTGCTCATTTATAAATTTAGAGACAGAATCAAATTACTTTTAGATGACTATCGAGATGAAGAAAATCGCAAAGAAAGATATAAACAAATGCTTGATGCTCACGATAAAGAAATTCAAGAAATTAAAAAACATCATGAAGAGGATGTGACTCATTTTTATGAAACCCAAATTACTTATAAGCAACAGTCTATTGACAAACAAAATGCAATAGATAAAAGATTCGGCGAAGTGTCTAAACAAATTAATGATTTAACTGTATTAATTAGAAATCATTATGAAGAAACAAAACGTTTAAAACGTAATGAATTGCGTGAAAAATTATTGAATAATTATAGACACTACACTTCTCTCGAAGAAAATCCACAACAGGTTTGGAATGAAATGGAAGCAGACGCATTTTGGCATTTATTTTCAGATTATGAACAACTGGACGGAAATGGATATATGCACACTGTAGTTAAACCTGCCATGGAGGCATTAACGCTCATTAATTTCTCTTAAATAAAGGAGTAAATAATACAATAAGTATTATTTACTCCTTTATTTTTTTTTGACTTTTTTTATTATTTTTGTTATAATATTTATATAAGAAAAAAGAAAGGGTTGATAAAAAATGGCAAAGAATAAAAAAACAACTTTAAGTGAGTTTTATTGTGTAGAATGTGGAAATAGAGGTATCCCTATCGCAAGACGAATTGGTCAGCAGAGAGAAGCTGGACATTTAAAAAAAATTTTTTGTTTGCACTGCCAGAAAGAAACTAATCACGCGGAAATCCGCCCATTTGGAGCATACCGCTATGATGATTTTTTAGAAGAGTTTAAATTAGGGCGTTTTGTAAATGGGCAGAAAATTCCAGTTGGAGAATTAATGAAATGCTCTAAAGAAGATTGCCATTACAATAGAAATGGTAGATGTTGGAACTCTAATTATTCTTTTGATTGTGGACATAGAATTATGAAATAGGGAGTATAAGTATGGGAGATTTAAAGTATAATATAGCAGAGAATATTAACATTGAATTAACAAATTTAGATGATGGTTTAATCTGTGTGCGAGCTACTACATATACAGACGCATATGATAAAAAACCTAAAATCCAAGAAATAATTATAGATACTCAAAATGAATGTTGCTTAATTGGTAATACTGCAAAAATTCTTTTAAAAATAGCAGAAGGGAGAGGGTTTAATGGCTAAATTATATTTAATGATGGGTATTCCAGGAGCTGGTAAGAGCACCTTTGTAGCTAATCATATTAAAGAAAATCAAATATGGGTATCAAGAGACACTATTAGATTTAATTTAGTGGCAGAAGAAGAAGAATATTTTTCAAGAGAAACTGAAGTATTTAACTGTTTCATTAAATCAATTAACTCATATTTATCTCAAGGAATTGATGTTTTCGCGGACGCTACACACTTATCTATTGCTTCTAGAAGAAAAGTATTATCTCGAATTACTACAAAACCCTCTTCTATTGAAGTGATTTGGATTAAAACAGATTTAAACGCTGCTCTCGCACAAAATGAATTAAGAAAAGGAACAAGAGCATATGTTCCACCAAGCGTTATTCGTAGAACTCATTCTCAGTTGGAAGCTCCAACTTTTGAAGAAGGATTTTCTACAATTTATGAAGTTAAAAAGAATAAACCTATTCTTGAAAGGAGAGAAATGTAATGGGAAAAATTTATGTAACAAGTGATACACATTTTAATCATAATAAAGACTTTATCTACGCGGCAAGAGGGTTTTCAAGCGTAGAAGAAATGAATGATACAATTATTAAAAATTGGAATTCTGTTGTAACAGATGAAGATACTGTATATATGTTAGGAGATGTAGTAATGGGAGAAAACCTTGAGGAAGGGTTGAAATTAGTCTCTCAGTTAAAAGGTAAAAAATTCTTAGCATTTGGCAATCATGATACTGAAGCCCGTATTAAAGCGTTTGAAAAAAATGGCATTTTCCAAGATATTCAGATGGGATATAGAATTAAATATAATAAAAGAATTTACGTTTTAACCCACTATCCTACTGTCACTGCCAATGGAGAAGATACAAGAGTTATCAATCTCTATGGGCATACTCATCAGACAGATAATTTCTTTGAAGGGCGAGTATATATGTATCATATTGGAATGGATTCTCATAATTGCACTCCTGTGTTAATTGATGATATCCTTCCTGAAATTAAAGCAAATCTTAATTAAGATTTGCTTTTTTATTTTTTTTATGTTATAATATTAATATAATAAATTTTAAGGAGAAATAACTATGAAGCATAAATTAATTCATTCTGAATTTAACCCAGAAACAGGAGTTTCTACTGTAATCATTCAAAATAAATACGGACATTTTACTGGTAAAGCTAAATTAGATGCGGCAGATGCAGCTTATCCTTCTAAATTCCAGGGCTGTGAATACGCGGAAATGAAAGCTATTATGAGTTATTTAGATGAAAGAATTTTACTTTTACGAATTGAACAGAAGGCTTTAATGAACTGTTATGTAGAAATGAAACAATCATGTCATTTTAATGAAAATAGTTTTGAAGTAAAACATTTAAAGAAAAGTATTTGGAATAAAAGCAAACTTATCGTTAAACTTGTTGGAGAAAAAGAACAGATTAAAAATCGAATGGAAATAAACATTGCAGAAAGAGATATTTCCGCGAAACATCTCAGTAAGCATCGTAATAAAATTCAACAAATGGGTAAGAAAGATTAACAAACTATAGGTTTCTTTCATAATAAAAGAACACCCAAGCAAGGAGATTTATTATGAAACGATTTATTCAAGGGATTCTTTTTATCCTTATCATTTATCCTTTAACAACGGATATTATGAGTATATTCGCTCAATTAACAGAACACTTATGTATGAAGATTGCAATTAAAACACATGAACTAAAAAAAGCTTTAGGAGAAGAAGCAGAAGAAATTTCAACTCAAGCTATTGGTTTCGTTGCTCCGAGTGTTGTTGATGAAGAAGAAGACTATTACGAAGGAGAAGAAGAAGAATGACAATTTTCTATGATACTTGTGCATTATTAAATAAATTACATCACGCTTTTTCAAATGAAGAAAAATTTTATATTTGTGATATTACTTTAAAAGAATTGGAATCTATTAAAACTTCTAATTCAAAAGAACCTGATGTAAAGTTCCGCGCTAGACGCTTAATTAATTTATTAGATAAATATGAAGATAAATATGAAATTATTTATTTCAATTCTATAAATTCTAACGCAATTTTTAAACGTAATCCTATCTTAGATAAAGAAACTAATGATAGTAAAATTATTGCTACAGCACTAGCTACTCATCAAAAAGAACCAATTCAGTTTATAACTGAAGATTTATGTTGTAAAAATATCGCAAAATGTGTAGGTTTAAATGTAGAATATCTTCAAACTAAACAACAGGATTATTGTGGCTTTAAAGTAATCCAAGTTAATAGCGATGAAGAGCTTGCACAATTATATGACAATTATAATTCAAAAGACTTTGAATTACTCATTAATGAATACTTATTAATTAAAGATTCCAATGGGTATATTATTGATAAATATAAATTTACAGAAGATGGACTCAAACCAGTTCCTTATACTGTCTTTGAAAGTCGAATGTTTGGTAAGGTAAAACCAAAAGATGATTACCAGTTATTAGCTATGGATAGTATGAGAAATAATAAAATTACTATGGTGCGCGGCTCTGCGGGAACAGGTAAAAGTTATCTTTCTTTTGGTTATTTATTTAATAAATTAGATGAAGGTAAAATTGATAAAATTATTATCTTCTGTAATACAGTTGCAACTTCTGGCTCTGCTAAATTAGGTTATTACCCAGGTAGCAAAGATGAAAAATTATTAGATTCTCAAATTGGGAATTTATTAGCTAGTAAATTAGGCGATAAATTTGAAGTAGAAAAATTAATTCATGAAGGAAAGATTGTTTTACTTCCAATGTCTGATATTCGTGGATATGATACAAGCGGTATGAGAGCAGGTATTTATATCTCAGAAGCTCAGAATATGGATATTGAATTAATGAGACTCGCGCTTTCTCGTATTGGAGAAGATTCAATTTGTATTCTCGATGGAGATAGTGATGCTCAGGTAGACCTTCCAATTTATGGCGGTAATAACAATGGTATGAGAAGAGTATCAGAAGTGTTTAGAGGACACTCTTGTTACGGAGAATTAACATTACAAAATATTCATAGAAGTGAGATTGCTCGTTTAGCGCAGCTCATGTAATCTTAAAGGAAGCTATTATATAGCTTCCTTTTTTATTGGAGGAATTTATGAAAAAATATCAAGATGCTCTTGCTAAAAAAGAAGCATGGGAACAAGAGAAAAAAACAATTAAAATTAATCAACAAATTCAAAAAGAGCGTAAAAAATTATTAAATCCTTTTGCACAAATTAGTTTTTCTAAATTACTAATCTTTTTTTTATTTCTTAATTGCACCGCTCTTGAAATTTTTACCGCGTGGGTAACTATTCAAACTATTTCATTAGCTTTTGCTACTGGCGCGATAATTGATTTTTCTCCACTAGTGACTTTAATTGGTTTAGTAGTTGGAGAAGTAATTGGCTATGGTATTTATTCTTTAAAATCTCTTAAAGAAAATACTAAAGGCGGAATCGTATATGATTCTAATTTATTAAATCATTGCAATAATGATGAATCAATAGGTTGAAAGGAGACTTAATATGGATTTTTTAGTTAATTATTGGTGGACATTAATAATCGCTGTTGCAGTTTTAGCTGTATCAGGATATTGCATTTATGCGTTTGTTAATATGCCAACAACAGACCAAATCAACAAAGTAAGAGAATGGCTTTTATATGCTGTAACAAAGGCTGAAAAAGAACTCGGCGGCGGAACTGGTCAAATTAAACTTAGATATGTATATGATATGTTTGTTGCAAAATTCCCGTTCTTAGTTAAAGTTATGTCTTTTGAAAGTTTTGATTTATTAGTGGATGAAGTATTAGAAACTTTCAGAGAAATGCTTGAAAAGAACTCCGCATTAAAAGCATATGTTGAAAATACTGAAACAACAAACAATGAATAAGAAAGTGATAGGTGAAAATATGAATATAAATATTAATCAGAACCCTAATTTTGGAACTCATAATACTTCTATCAGATCTGGCAAAATTGAATATATTGTTATTCATTATGTTGGTGCGACAGGAGATGCTAAAAATAATATCTTATATTATAATGGAAGAGAAGTTACTAACGCATCTGCGGATTTCTATGTAGGACATAATGGAGATATTTGGCAATATAATCCAAATCCTGAAAAGAGATACTGCTGGGCTGTTGGAGGCGCAAAAATGTCTTCATATGGCGGAAGCTTATATGGAAAAGCTAGAAATGCAAACTGTGTAAGTATCGAAATGTGTGTAAAAAATTCTTCAGGTAATTATAGTGCAAATAATAGCAACTGGGTTCTTACAGACGCTACATATAAAAATGTAGTAAAATTAACTCAGTATTTAATGGAAAAATATAATATTCCAGTGAGCAATGTTATTAGACATTATGATGTAAATGGAAAATATTGTCCAGGATTATATGGCTGGAATGCTCCATCTGGTAGTGAAGCTAAATGGAATCAGTTCAAGAAAGATATTGTATCTTCTAATGAAGCTACAAAAGAAGAACCTAAAGTAGAAACTCCTGTTACTTCCACTCCAGATAAACCTTACTACTATAGAGTAAGAAAAACATGGGCAGACGCAAAATCTCAAATTGGAGCTTATACAAAACTTCAGAATGCAAAAGATAACTGTAAAGAAGGATACCATGTATTCAATGAAGAAGGTAAAATTGTATACTCTCCAGCTGTTCCATTCTCTCCTTACATTGTAAAAGTAACTGCATCTGCGCTTAACTACCGCAAAGGACCAGGAACAAACTATGCAGTTGTAGGAGTAATTAAAGACCAAGGAAAATATACTATCATCGAAGAAAAAGATGGTTGGGGTAAATTAAAATCTGGCGCGGGCTGGATCTGTTTAGACTATACTAAACGAGTATAATATTTTAAAGCAAGCAATAATTTTATTGCTTGCTTTTTTTTATTGCTCTTTTTTAGGAAACGTCTTTGACTTTCTTCAAAAAATATATTATAATTATAATATATAAAAAAATAATTAAGAATAGGAAGAGGAAAATGATAGAAAGTTATAAACCATTAACTGAAAATCAAAAGGAACTTATCAATCAATGGATTGGAACTGATGTTCGTTTAATTTCAAAAGGAGATATTTTAGTGTTTAAGGATACAGATAAATGGGAGATGAGTCTTGATGAAATGAGTGAAATGCAAAAAGCATTATCCAATATCTTTCCAAACCAAACTGTTGTAATTTTACCTATGAATATGGAAATTGAAATTTTTAAGGAGGTCTAAAGATGTTAAAAAAAGCTATTAAACATTTTTTATTAATTTGTAATCATAAAAGATATGTATTTAAGTATTGTTGTAAGGCGGGCTTGTTTTGGAGAGGAATTAAACATGATTTATCTAAATTTAATCCAGTTGAATTTTGGGAATCAGTAAAATATTATACTGGCGACCGCAGTCCAATAGATAACTGCAAAGCTCAGAATGGATATTCAAAAGCATGGTTACATCATAAAGGAAGAAATACCCACCATTATGAATATTGGCAGGATAATTTTGATAAAGGCGGCGAAGCCTTAATAATGCCTTATAAAGATGCTCTTGAATTAATTTGTGATTATCTTAGCGCGGGACACGCATACAATAAAAAGAATTTTACTTATCAGGGTGAACTTGAATGGTGGCGTAACAAAAGTAAAAATCCTTTAGCTATGCATCCAGCTACTTTTGGTTTTATTAATGTTATGTTACATAAAATTGAAGAAGAAAATTCTTGTGATTGTCTTAGACCATTTAGATCTCGACATTATTATTTACTTAGTGTAGAATTACATAAGGAGTTAAATAAAAAATGAAAGAAAAAATAACAATTAATATTTATACAGATGGAAGTTCCCGCGGGAATCCTGGACCAGGCGGATTTGGAATGGTATCTTTTATCCAGGATAATGATACTTATCCAGATTATTCTATTTCAATGCCTAGTAAAGAAGATACAACAAATAATAAAGAAGAATTAAAAGCTATCTTACACGCTTTTGAATATGCTACAAAATTATTAAAAAATCCTTTTTATGAACAATATGATTTAACATTTATAATTCATTCAGATTCAGCTTATTGTGTAAATATATGTAATGATTGGATTTTTAAATGGGCAAGAAATAATTGGATAAATACTAAAAAGAAAGAAATTGAAAATAAAGATTTAATTATATCTCTTTATAATTATCTTACCATAGATTTTTTTCCTTGTCAAGTTGTGAAAACCAGTGGACATAGTTCAATTTATGGCAATGAACTTGCTGATGCTCTTGCCACAGGAGATATGAATAAATATAGAAAATTAGTTGAAAAAAAATGTGGACCTATTATGTGGGATTAATTTGATTTTTTAATAAAATTTTGATATAATATTTATATATTAAAGAAGGAGAAATGAATAATATGAATAAATTATATACAGAAAATTCTATTGAATCATTATCTCCATTGGAATTTACTAGATTAAGACCAGGAGTTTACGCGGGAGATACAACATATTCCACTCAGCTTCTGGTTGAAATTGTTTCCAATGCAGTAGATGAATTTAGACTAGGACATGGAAATAAAATTGTAGTTGGTATTGCAGATGATTTAATGTCAGTTCGAGATTATGGACAGGGTTTTATTCCAAATTCTTTTAGAGAAGATGGGAAAACTATTCTTGAAGCTGCATTCAGTGTTTTAAATACTTCTGGAAAGTATAGAGAAGATGGAACTTATGAAGGCACATCTTTAGGTTCTTTTGGTATTGGTTCAAAAATCACAACATTTTTGAGTCATGAACTTAATGTAGTAACATGGAGAGATTCAACCTTTGA
>JAEIGA010001452.1_pt1 | contig 37086 bp, 47 predicted proteins | sample 9270691 | NCBI WGS metagenome assembly JAEIGA01 (sample SAMN17057246, study PRJNA624740) | gut metagenome | biome: biome; isolation source: fecal sample | host: Bos grunniens | place: China: Xizang | collected 2019
AATGCTTCCCTTCCAAAAATGAAAGGAAGGTAAATAAAAATGGCAGTTACTAATTTTATTCAGACTATTTGGTCTAAGAAGATTCAGGACGATCTGGAACTGAAGTGTAAGCTGGTTGATAATTGTCTGCGTGAGTACGAAGGCGATTGCAAGTATGCCCGTACCGTTAAGATTCTGGGCGTTGGTGAGCCTACTATCACCGCTTATGATGGCACTACTCCCCTGACCTACGAGAAGATGTCTGACCGTGGTCAGGACTTGGTCATTGACCAGCAGTACTCTTTCTCTTTCCTGGTTGACGATATCGAGCAGGCTCAGTCCGTTCCCGGCCTGAAGGAAGAGTATCAGCGCAAGGCTGTTCACGGCCTGGCTGTCAAGCGTGACTCCTACGTTGCATCTCTGATTAAGAGTGCTACTAACGCAATCGTAGCCGATAGCAAAGATGACATTGATGTTAAGGCAGCTATTGACAATGCTATTGTTGCTCTGCGTGAGCGCAACTTCGATGAGGAAGGCGTTATCGAGATCACTCCTGCTGTCTACAACGTGTTCAAGAATTACCTGATCACTCTGTCCACCAACAACCCCGAACTGATTAAGAAGGGCGTTGTCGGTAAGTACGATGACTTTGACGTTATCATGTCCAACAACATGGCAAAGGATGCCACCTATGCTTACTGCTGCATCCGTGGCAAGAAGGCTATTGCTTTCGCTGGTCAGATCAATGAGGTCGAAGCACTGCGTTCCGAGTCTCACTTTGCTGACCTGGTGCGTGGTCTGGACACCTTTGGTGCTAAGGTCATCGACAACAACCGTATTCAGGTTGTCAAAGTACCTCTGACTTAAGTACTTCGATAAAAGGCGTAACTGAAACCCCAACAAGGGGGATGCAAAGCGCATAGCTTAAACGCCGGGAGGGGAGCATTACGCTCCCCTCTTTTCGTGAATATATAGACTATATACTGACGAAAGGAAAGAGGAATATAAATGAATTTCATTATGAAACCGTCTATTGACCTGTACCCCGGTGTTAGGGTAGATAAGGATACCAAGCTGGAGTACAAGACCGAGAATGTGACACAGAAGATTGAAAATCTCAAGTTCCATTCTGTGACCCATGTAAAAGGTGATGGCTTTGAAAGTGTATATGACACCACCATCGACCTTAAGGAAGGCGATATTCTCATCTTTGAGGAAGAAGGTCGTGGCTATATTAAACCCGTAGAAGGCTTTGTAACCATCCAGGAAGCTATCGAAGAACTGAATAATATTAAAGATTTGGGGTGATGTAATGTTCAAGATTAACGAAGACCTATCCATCCATGTAACCAGGGGCGATGCAGTTAACTTTACTGTGAATGCACATACCGAAGAAGGTTACTACACATTCCGAGTTGGTGATTTGGTGCGTTTCAAAGTATTCGGCAAGAAATCAACTGAGAATGTGTATCTGACGAAGGAAGTCAGAGTGGAAGAAGAAACCCAGGAAGTTATGATCCATCTTGACAACGAGGACACCACGATTGGTGACTTCATCAACAAGCCTACCGACTATTGGTATGAGGTGGAGTTAAATCCTGACATCCAACCCCAGACCATTATTGGTTATGACGAAGACGGTGCAAAGGTATTCAGACTGTATCCTGAAGGCGGTGATTTGGAGTGAACGGTGAACTGAAAGGTACTACATTAACCGGCACGGTGTATGGCAAGCAGTCCCTTGAAGGCAGCGGATATCCCAGAGGAAATGATGGCATCTCCCCTATTGTAGATGTGATAAAGGTTGAAGGTGGTCACTTTGTCAGCATTACTGACATCTATGGTGAGAAATCATTTACTGTCAGAGACGGTAGTTCTCCCATTATCGGTGACAACGGCAACTGGTGGGTATGGGACATTGAGAAAGATGTCTACGTTGATACCTTCGTGAGTGCGGACTACGAAGCATGGAAGAAGACTTTAGATGGCATTGTCAATATGACCACGGTTAGAGAAGCTCTGGACATTTCCATGTATGAGAAGGGTAGTCTCAACGCCAGTGGCAATAGCGATTATCGCATAGATAGCAGAGCCAGAAGCATTGGAATCCACACAGCAGATTATGATAAGACTATTTATTCCGCAAACGGTGTAGAAGGTATTGTTGCTTACTTCTACGACGATGATGGGAATCAAATCTCTGTTGCTGACTGGTGCGCCACGTTAAAAATCCCGGCTGGAAGTCATTACAGATTGCTTGTATCGTTAAACCCTAAAGCCGGTAAAACAGAGTACAACGAACTAAGTGAAATCCTTGCAAACTTCTATTTTGTCAACGAGTACGAGATTGTAAAGCGGATCGAAGCAAACACAGAAAGAGCCAACGAGATTGCGAAAGAAGTGGAAGCATTGTCTGAAAAGGTTGGCGAAGGTGGCGAAGGTGGCGCAGCAGTAGAAAAAGTCTTGTATGTTTCTATGGTTGGCAACGATGGTGCTGATGGTACTGCTGGTGAGCCGCTGGCAACATTCAACAAGGCGATTGAAAAGGGTGCTACTACCATCATTGCAAGTCCAGGTATCTACCGTCAAACAATTTCTGCTAATGGTTTAGACAAGCTGACAATTCGTGCGCACAAGGATTATGAATGGTCTCAATCTCAGGGTACAGATAAAATCATCTTAACCACCCCTTATAGTATTGGTTTGGACGATTATAACGAGACTCTGTATATGTGTCATTATGTTGCAACACCTGACAGCAGAATGTACAAGGTGTTTGTATCTCAGGAACTTCCTCTTGAAGACGAGGACAACAGCAACGCAGAAGACGTTTGCTACAATGTGAATGCCTACATCCACGGTGATGCTTTTTCCGATAAAGTAGATGATGGCAGAAACACTGTAAAACTTCATCCAGTACTCACGATTGAAGAGTGCGAAGCCAGGAACTACACATTTTGCTATCATGCAGAAGGCAACTCAATCATTGTCCATTATGACGATTATGACTACAATCAATTCTTGTATATTCCCAAAGACGATGAGGTTATTGCCAGTTTTGAGAACTGCGGTAAATTAGTTCTTGAGAACGTGCGGACAGAATACGGATATGCTCATGGTATCAGCATCCAGAATTGCCGTGATGTAACGTTGATTGATTGCGAAGCAAATCTAAGTCCTAACGGTGAAGGCTTTTATCTTAACAATACCAGTGCAAAGCTGTCTGGGTGTAAGGCTATAAGGAACTTCGAGAGTGGTTTTAGAATCCATGAAAGCAGCCATGTAGAGCTTACTGACTGTTACGTTCTGCATGGTAGCATTGCAGGAGCTTATTTTGGACAAGGTTGCACGGGTACGGTCATTGGTGGCGAGTATGATGGCGTAGTGGGTGAAGGCATCACCATTTGCGAAGGGGCAGCGGTCAACGTATACGATGCCGTTCTGAGCTACAATTACTATGGTTTAGGTGTTTTTGGTGTTGATGTAAACACGGAAGCTAAAGTGATTGCTATGAATAACGCAATGCATAGCAATGATTTTGCTGGAATGATTATATATGATAGAACAGTTCTGGGTGCTAATCATATTAAGTGGAACACTAGTGATGTGGAAATCTACGGAAGTGGTACTTACGAAGACCTTAAGTCCGAACTAGCCACAGAAAAATGGAAATTTACCCTTGCAAACGGTACTGTCGTTGAAAAGGATGTGCCGGTGCTATGATAGATTTTTCTAGTGTCAAAAGTGTTGTTATTCCCCAGGGCGAAGTCACCATGATTGCCCGTGGTAATACAATCCTATGGAAGAAACAGAAATACAAGCGTGAACTGGCATATCTTGAAAGCACGGGAACACAGTGGATTGATACTGGTGTGAAATTGACAAACAACCATTCAGTTGAGATAGACTATCAGTTTACTACCATCCCAAAAACTAACGAAAGACGGGGTTTGTTTGGTGGATTGGAAGCATCGGTTGCCCGGTTTGGCTCTTTGGTGTCTCCGACAACAAGGAAAATGGAATACGGATATGGTGTTGGCAACGTTTATTGGCAAACAACAATACCCGACACCAAGAGACACGTTATCAAGCAAGAGAAAAACAAAGTGTATGTTGACAGTTCTTTGGTTTACACATTTGAGGCAGCGTCTTTCAGGATGTCAAGCAACGCACCTCTGGGAACTTTTAACTATACCAATTACACACCCGCCCTTGTGAAATATTTCAGGTCAAAATGGTGGGACAACGGTGTTCTTGTTCGTGACTTTATCCCTGTCCTTGACATGGATGATGTGCCTTGTATGTATGACAAGGTAAGCGAAGAGTTTTTCTATAACCAAGGCACTGGCAAGTTTTCCTACGCATAATGGATACCAACAATAAAAGCACCATCCTTCGGGGTGGTGCTTTCTCTATTAAAGGGGTGATTAAATGACTCTTAATGAAATGAAAAAGAAAACGTTAGGACTTATTGAGGAAGTCAATCCCAATAGTGAAGTCTTGACGGATGACCCTGATATCGCAACCAAGTTGAACGATGTTATCAATCAGACCATGTTTGAACTTGCAAGAATTAAGAAGATTGCAAAGTTCGTTGACATGGATGTTGAGAAGGGCGATGTATTGACACTTGAAGATATCGGAAACGAGGTTGGCTACGATATCTATCAGCTTGGTACTATTAGTGGCGTGGATCACAAGTACAGAGCATTTGGTACTGCGGTACAGTTCTTGGAGAGCGGTGTAGCAGAGATTGATTGTTTTGTCTATCCCGAAAGAATTACTGAGAATACCAAGGATAACTATGAGTTTGAACTCAGCCAGGATGCACTGGAGATTATGCCTTATGGTATCGCAGCAGACCTCTTGAAGAGCGATATCTCTACCGAGTACGGCACTATCTATGCAACGAGATATGAGTCTATGTTGCAGAGACTTGACCCCAGAAACCACATGACATCTATCTACATTGAAGGTGGTATCTAAATGGCATACCTGAACAATGATAACGTGGTATCGAGAATTTACTCCAACTTTCGTGGTGTAGATTTCCGAGGTGAAGAGATCAACTTGTCCCGTAGTCCTGACAGCTTGAACGTGTGGAAGGACTACAAAGAGATTGACTCTATTCGTACAAGACCGTCCCTGAACTTACAACGTGCTGTTGCCGAGGTTCACAGTATTTCCTTCTATCGTGGAGACATGATTATCCATGCTGATGATTGTCTGTACAAGAACGATGAGCTACTGGTGGACGGTGGCATGAATGCAGCACCTAGCCAATCGTTCGTTTACGATGACAAGTTCTACATCAAAGATGGCTCAAACTACCTGGTGTATGATGGCGAAACCATTAAGGAAGTAGAGGGTTACATTCCTACAACTACCATTGCCAGAAAGCCTATGGGCGGTGGCTCTAAGTACGAAGATGTCAATATGATGTCTGACTATCGGAAAAACTCTTTCCTTGCTGACGGTGGTAGCTTTGACTTCTTCTTGGATACGATGAACATTGATACCGACTATGTGCCGGTAGTTACCTACAACGATGAGATTGTCAATCCTAGTGATTATACGGTTGACTACAAGGAAGGCAAGATTGCTTTCAAGAACTATGCCCCGGATGCTCCTTTGACTGATGGTCAGGACAATATCGTTGTCACCTTCAAGAAGGCTGTCCCTGGTTACAAGGAAACTATCGTAGGGTGTACTCTTTTACAGGTATTCGATAACCGAGTCTTCTTTAGTGGCAATCCTTATAAGCCTAATACTGTTTGGCATTGTTCTCTTCATAACCCGGCTTATGTGAGTGACCTTGACTTCTACGAAGAAGGCATGGACGAGTCCCCTATCCGTGGCATGGTGGCCGGCAACAATAATCTGTGGGTATTCCGTGAGCCTTCCAGTTCCAATACAACGGTCTTTTACCATACCCCTAGTACGGATGAGGACTACGGCAAGATTTATCCTTCTAGCCACTCTAGTGTCACGCTGGGTTGTATTGGCAGAGCCATTAACTTCAACGATGACATTGTGTTCTTTAGTGAGCGAGGTATGGAAGGTATCTCTGGTGATATAACTACCGAACAGATGGCAGCACATAGAAGTTCTATGGTCGATAGGAAGCTGATTGCAGAGCCTAACTACAAGGACATGATCCTGGAAGAGTGGGAAGGTTATCTTTTAGTCTTCATTGGCAATAGGGTTTACCTGGCAGACTCCAGAGCAATGTATGCAAATGGAAACCACAACGAGTATGAGTGGTTTTATTGGGAATTGGAAAAGGAAGTTACTTGTACTTGTGTACATAATGGCGTGTTGTACGTTGGTACAGAAGATGGCATCTATACCCTGGACGGTACGGATGACGTAGAAAGCTATTGGGTAACTCCAAAAGATAAGTTCAAGCATCCCCACAAGCTGAAGACCACCAATAAAAGAGGTGCTGTCGCAGAAGCTACCGGGGATATTTCTGTATATGCGAAGCTGGAAGATACCGACTTTGAATTGATTGGCACTTATGAGAATGTTGAAGACTATTTTGTCTCCAGAATTAAGCGCAAGAAGTTCAAGGACATTCAGCTTAAGTTCTATTCTTCCACAAGATTTAGCCTTGAAACCATGAGCCTTGAAGCGTTCATTGGTGGCTACATTAAGCGTTAGGGGTGATTAAATGCCTAATTATGATATCAATTACGATGATGAAAGATTCACCCAAGTGACCCAGGAGAAGGATGCTGCGCTATCTGAACTAGAACAGACTTATGGTGGCATGATTAGCGAGTCTGATAAATACTATCAGGCACAGATCGATGCATCTCAGCAGTGGGCAGATAAACAGAGCCAACTCCAGCAGGAGCAGACGGATTTCACCATCGAGCAAATCAATCAGCAGAAAGAGCAGGCACATAAGGACTATGTGAAGGAACAGTCTGGTGCTTATGTTGATTGGCGAAAGCAGTCTAACGAGTATGGTACGGAAGCAGAGAAGATGGCATCTGCCGGTCTTACCAATACTGGTTATAGCGAAAGTTCTCAGGTAAGTATGTACAACACTTACCAGAACAGAGTTATGACTGCGAGAGAGTCTTACAACCAGGCTGTCTTGAACTACGACAACTCCATTAAGGATGCACGTTTGCAGAACAACGCAGTTCTGGCTGAGATTGCATATCAGTCTTTACAGCAACAGCTTGAGTTATCTCTGCAAGGCTTCCAGTATAAGAATAATCTTATCCTTGAGAAAGCTAACAAGAAACTTGAAGTTGACAATATGTACTACAACCGTTGGCAGGATGTGCTTAGCCAGATGAATACTGAGAATGCCTTCAAGGAAGATATTCGTCAGTACGAGCAGAACTACGCATTCCAGCAGCAGCAGTTCCAGGAGCAGATTCGTCAGTTCAATCAGGACTACGATCTCAAGAGAATGGAATACGAGGAAGGCATCCGTCAGTTCAATGAAGAGATTGCTAGACTCAAAGCCAAGGACGAGCAGGAATACCAGTTGCAGATTCAGGAACTGGAACTCAAGAAGCAGTCTCTTGAAGAGGAAAAGAGACAGTTTGACGAGCAGATGGCTATCACGAAATCCAAGATGTATACCAGCGTTAAACCAAAAGATGATGGTGACGATGGCGATACTCCAGACGATGGTGACGATGGCGATACTCCCAAAGTCGATAAAGACCAGCTTACCTTTAACGGTGTGAAGGTCAACATGGCCGATCTTGAAAATCTTGAAAAACTCGGTTACGACCTTGCCGATTCCGCTAAGATTGCAAGTCTTATCAAGCAAGGCAAGATTCGCTTGGCTCTGGAAGGCAACCGATACCGTGTGTATGAAACCACATCGTGGAAAAACATCAAGAGTACCTTCCCGGGTTTTAAGTGAGGTGGGTGAATCATGAGCGATATCCTTAATGATCTGAGAAAACTTACCGAAGAAGACAACGAAAAAAAGAAGAAAAAGAAAAACAGCAACGATATTCTTGTTGAATTGCGAGAACTTACAGAAGTAGAAAACAAAAAACGTAAAACTACTCAGGAAGATAATCTCGGCAAGGATGACAGCTTGATATCGACAGTAGGTACTCTAGGGGGCGACATCGCCCCCTTTACCATTGGTGCTTCACAGTATATGAAGGGTACATCATTTGAAGATGATATACCTCTTTCTGTAAAGTGGACGATGCAGAACGAAGCAAGCAAATATCGAATCACTCCAGTTAAAGCTGATACTGTGGCGCAACCTGGCAACAAAGGCTACGATGCAAGACAGATTGCTCAGTCTATTTTGGGTGAAGGCTATACCGATAAGGAATTGGATGATCGCATCAAGGAGCTTGATAGCATCTACTCCAATACAAAGACCTATTCCAAGGACTTTGGCAAGAAGGTAGAAGCAGCCAAAGAGCATGACACTTTAGCTATGGCTCAGAATACACAGTTGCTTGCTAGTACGAAGATGCCTGGTACGGATCATTCCATTTTGGATGAGATGTACGAGGTTGCAGCGTTGGAAGATGGCGATGAGAAAGATAAGAGAAAAGACAAAATCTTGCGTGAGATGTCCGCTCTTGGTCTTTCCCAGGATGACTACGCATTGTACTCTGGTGACAGCAACTTTGACTTAGGTGTATTCGGTGGCTGGCTGGGTAACTCCTTTATGGAAGGCTTGGCTGGCTTCAACCAGGGCATGGCAAGTACCGCTGACTTGATCCTTGGCGGTAAGTTGATGCAGAAGCTAGGATGGGAAAATAATCCTATCAGTGCTTGGAAGAAGTGGACGGATGCAGCCTACGAGGACTACCAATACAAAGCTGATTTCAGATCGGCACAGCTTGGTGGTGCAGACTCTAGTGGTTGGGACTTTGGTAGCGATGTAATTCAAGGTGCTGCTGGTGCATTGCCCCACGCTATTATGGCTCTTATGTCTGCCGGTACTTCTACTGCTGGCTCTGCGATTGGTGCTACCGGCAGTGCTACTACAAGCACACTTACCACCAAAGCAGCCTATGAGTCTGGCAATCTCTTAACCAAGGCCGGTATCACATCTAGCGCAGTTGCAAAGAATCCTCAGTATTGGATGTCTTTTGCTAGAACTTACGGCCAAGACTACGAGCAAGCCAAGGAGAAGGGTGCAAATGACTTCACCGCTGTTGTTGGCGCAACCACATCTTCCCTGGTCAACGCACTAATTGAAACTGGTCTTGACGGTGGTAGTGGTATCCAGGGTCTTCCTAACAAGGTCAAGAATGGTGGCAAGGAAGCTATCCTTAATTGGGCAATCTCCGCTGCTGAAGAAGGTGGCGAAGAAATGCTCCAGAGCGTTGTCAGCAACACAGTCACCAAGGCACTTTATGACAGTGACCAGGAAATCTTCAACGAGAAAGAGCTTCTCACGGAAGGTGTCATGGGTGCTGCGGTTGCCAGCTTGATGGGTGGTGGTCAGGTAGCTGTCCAGGGAGCGCAAAACCAGGTAGCTAACCAGATTGCAAAACAGAAAGCAGCACAGTTGACTGATGTGGAGCAGACCGTTGTTGATAGCCTGGTAGAAAATGAGATCGTCCAAAAAGAAGAGAATGGCAAGAAGTTATCCATCAATGAGCGCAAGAAAATCCGTGAGTCTGTCATCGAGAAGATGGAGAAAGGCACTATCAAGGTAGAAGAAATCGAAGAAATCCTTGGTGGTGAGTCCTATAAGACTTATGACACCGAATGGAACAAGCTGAAGTCCACTGATGACTATAAGGAATTAGCGAAGGTCAGCGCAGATGAGAAAGTTCTTCCTGCCTTGCAGAAAGAGTATGACAAGCTATACAACATGACTGGTGCAGAAAAGTCTGATGCGCATCGTGACCGTCAAGCAGAACTGAAGAGTCGTATCGAAGCTGTCCAGGCTAACAAGAGCGGTGAATTATTTGCTAAACTTGCTCCTGAAGCCAATAGAGTTACGCAGCTTCGAGATAAGATGCGTGGTGAAGTGTCTACAATAGTCAAGGATTCTCGCCTGGCAGAAAGCTACCGAGAGTTTGAGAGAAGCAAGCAGGACTACGCTCCTGATATGACCAAGTACACGAACGAAAACGCAAAGAAGACCGTCCAGAACATTATTGACAGTGGCTTGGGTGATAACTCCAACGCATTCCATGCTAAGGTTGATTTGATGGCTCATGCTGCTGCTGACGTTGGTGTCACGTTTACCCTAACGGAAGATTCCCAATTGGTTGGCACAGAGCATTACCAGGAAGGTTACACTACTAATGGTTTCATTGATGACAACGGTAACATTGTCATTAACATGGACTCTAAGAGACTGGTAGCAACCATAGTCGGTCATGAAGTTGGCCACGAATTTCAGAAAGCTGGGTTGGATAAAAAGACATCCAAATTCCTTCGTGATTACTGCATTAAGAAGGAAGGTCTTGATGCGTATAACAAGCGCATCTCTAACGCAGAAATTGCGTATAAGAATAAGAAGAATACTACCGCTGAAATCGAGGTTGCTAATGACCTTTTAGGCGAGTATATCTTCAACGATGAAAACTTCATCAAGCACTTGTCTACTGCGGATCGCAATGTCTTCCAGAAGGTATACGATAAAATCAAGTATATGTGCAATATTGCTACTGCCGGCTCTGAGGAAAAGAGACTGCTTGAAAAGGCAAAGCATGAATTTGAGAAGGCATGGCGTGAAATCGCAAAGGTCAAGACGGATGCCAAGACTGATGCGGAAGCTAATGATGAGACCAAGTATTCGCTTGGTGAAATCATTGATGAAAACAATAACTCCTACGGCATTGGTGTTCATTTAGACTCTACACTTCTTGATACTCTTTCCCCTGACGAAAGAATTGAAATGGTGAAGGAGTATGTTAAGGAACTTGGTGGAACACCGTTTACTGCTTATGATAGCGCAGGAAATGCGGTTGATATAATGATTGCAAAACCTGGTGCAAAGTTCAAAAACAAAAACGGCAAACGAGTACCGGCAACCAAGGACTTGACAAACAAGCGTATTGGTAGAGATGTCAAACAAGAAGCCATTGCGCTTGTGGATGAACTTATTCTTACCGCTGAATATGATACAAGTAAGGCTCCGCAGTATCCGCATGGTTGGCTTGATAACAACGGACAAAACGATTGGGAGTATTGGACTACCTATATCCAAGATAAAAATAACACCATCTGGAAAGCAACACTAAATGTTGCCAATTCCGCAGATGGTGCAAAAATTCTCTATGATATTAGTCCAATAAAAAAAGTAGGGCGATCCATCGAGTTGGACACAATCCCTACTGACACTAAAGTAGCACAAGAAGGCGAAAAAGTCAAGTACGAATATTCCATGTCTAAGGACAACCAAGGCAACGAACTTTCTCAAGATTTGCTGGACAAGTTGCAGCATAGTCAAGTTCGTGACGAGAATGGTCGCATCAAGGCTATGTACCACGGAACACCTAACGGTAGCATTGCTGAGTTTAAGCCTGGCACATACTTTACGGATAATAAGGAGTATGCTGATAGATACCAAAATCCCGGTGCAAGTAGCATTAGTACTGGCAAGGTTGCATCCAATCCTAAGACGTTCCAAGTGTACCTTGATATTCGCAAACCGTTTGACCTATCTGATCCAGAAGCGAAGAGAATTTACATTGAGGAATATATCAAGGGTGGCAACGCTCTTGGCATCAATCCTTATTTGACCGATGCTCAGTACGCCAAGATCAACACTATCGACTGGACTGAAGGCGAAGACCTGAAAGAGTTCCTTATCGACAATGACTATGATTACGATGGTCTAGTGTTGGATGAAGGTGCTGATGGTGGTTATGGTGAGGATGTCAAGTATCGTGGCAAGTCTTACGTAATTTTCAATTCTAGCCAGGTGGTTAGAGCGGATAACACGGAGACGCAGTATTCCATGTCCAAAGCTGATGACCAGTACATGGAGGCTGTCAACATTGATGACATGATTAGTGCTGAGAAGGCTGTCGAAGAATACGCAAATCTGGCTATGCCAGATAGCAAGATTCGTGATGCTGATGGTAAATTGCTTCCTGTCTATCATGGAACGAGTAATATGTTCTATGAATTTGCTCCTACAAAGGAAGGTGGCAAGAACGGAACAGCAGAAGGTTTTGGCATTTACTTGTCTGATAACCAAGAGGTAACAAAACTCTACGGTGATCGTCAAATCAAGATGTATGCCAACATCACGAAACCGGCCACATCGTTTGATAAGACGATTTCTCGCACCACTCTTGTAAAGCTGATTAAGGACACTTGCCAAAAAGAAGCGCAGCGAATGGTTGCCGAGGATGGGTACGGCAATGTTCGTGAAGCCATAAGAGACACATGGATTTCCAACTATGTTGATACTTATAGCACGAACATCGAACAGGCTTATCGTGAAGTGGCACAATCCATCCTGGAGCAGAACGACAACGACAAGGATATCGTCCACGAAGTTATGTTTGGCATGGCTATTCGTGACTATGACCGGGCGATGGAGTTCTATCGTGAGTCCCTTACTCCTGTTACTGGCATTGATGGTTTCATAACCGAGTGGGACAATCCCAATACTGGCGAAACATCGACTATCTATCTTGCATTTGATTCCAGTCAGCTTAAATCTGCTGATGCGGTCACAAGGGATGATAATGGCAACGTAATTCCTCTTTCTGAGCGGTTTGACCCAACGAAGAAGGACATCCGTTTCTCTATCTCTAAGGACAATAACGAGTATAGTCCTTATCGTGAAGCACCGGCTGACTTTGGCTACCACGATCCTCTGGATGACTTTGCTCCTGTTCGTTCTGACATTTCCCCGGTAGCAAATGCGAAAACGGAACAAAATGTACCGATTGTCGATGAACGTGAGCTATTCCCGGATGACCTTGCACCTATGCCGGTTGAACTGGATTCTCTTATGGAGCGGAAGGCAAATCTGGAAGCTAGGATGCGAGAAGCCATTGAAGCAGAAGATTTGGATACCTTCACTCAGATCAACGAAGAGTATGACTCCGTGATGACCAGAATCGATGAAATCAATGCAGAAGAATCTGACAGACTTTCTACCCTGGATGATGCTGATGCACCGCCTGTTCGCAGCAGTTATACCGACAATCTTACAAATGGTGTTCGTCTAACTGCGAAAACTACTGCTGAGATTGCTAAAGAGGTTAAGACTTCGCTGGGTGTTTCCAACAAGCAGATGTACGATGTGCATAAGTTGATTGAAGCATACAGCAATGGTGAAATCTCTAGTAGAGAGCAGTTGTTCCAGGAGATTAAAGATAAGTTTGGTACTCAGCAGGAGAGCATTCTTGATGAGCGCATGAAAGAGGTTAAATCCTACTTGCACTCTTACAGAATTAGTGTGTCTGATTCTATCAAGAGCGAGATTGCTGACTATGGTGACTTGCAGCGCAGAAACCGTGGCAGAATTATCTTCTCCAGACAGGGCGTGCCGGTGGATGCTGCATACCAAGAAATGTCGTATAACTTCCCTGAGTACTTCCCGGAAGATATCACCAATCCTACGGATCAGCTTCTGCAAATCCTGGAGGTTGCCAATTCTGAAGCATACTCCAGCAATACCTACCAGATCGATGACGAGACTATTTGGGGCGTAACCAATGACATTATCGACTATGTGGGTGATGTCAAATATGTCCAGGATCAGCGTTTTGCAAATCAGTCTTCCAAAGCTGCTTTCGATGCGCTGATGGAAAATGCTGATGATATTGCTCCTGTTAAGGGTCAGCCTATCCAGAAGCCGAAATCGAAGGCAGTGGATACTGGCACTGTACAAGAAAAGGTCAATGCGAAGATTGCAAACGTTGAGACCGAACTTGCCAACAATCAGCAGAACAAGGCGCAGTCCTGGAATGCGTATAGCGAAGAGATTGATAGACTTCAGTTTGAGTACGACTCCAAGCAAAACAAGAACAGCATTGCAGCCAACAATCTGCTGCGTAGGATCGAGAGAGCGAAGCGCATGAGAGGTAACATTGATGCCGATTATGCGAAGCGTATCAGTGACCTGGAGAAGAGACTTGAGAAGTATCAGTCTCCAGAGTACAAGCGATCTGAGCAGAGACGTTCCAAGTACGATGAGTACAAGAATATGTGGGAAGCTATGCTTGGTGACACTTCTACCTGGAAGGACAAGGCTTTGGGTCTGTCCTACAAGACCACCACCATGAGACGTTTCTTACGTGATGTTGTCCGTGATGAGTATGGCAAAAAGGACTTCGCAAAGGCCGATGCTATCTATGATGAACTGGAAACCAAGTACGACCATCACGAAGCACAACTCAAGAGAGAGTCTGGCAAGCTGAAAGAGTCTTTCTTCAACTTGAAACTCAATAAACACGAAGACAAGTATGCTCACATGGTAGGTGAGTTCAGACACAATCCTGAGACTACTTTGACTCAGGAAATGGTAGATGACTACTACAACAAGCATAAGAACAGCATCAACAAAGCGAAAGTTGACCATGCAATCGAAGAAGCACGAAACACTTTCGACTCGTTGATTGTTCGTGTGAATGAGGTCTTGAATGAACAGGGCATGAAGGAAATTCCTTATCGTAAGGGTTACTTCCCTCACTTCCAGAATCCGAAGCAAGGCTTCCTGGGTAAGTTGCTCAACTGGAAGAAGGTCGATACCGAAATTCCTACGAGCATTGCCGGTTTGACTGAGAACTTCAATCCTGAGAGAAGTTGGCAGAGTTTCAACAAGCAGCGTAAAGGCGACTCCACTGACTACTCGCTGTATCAAGGTTTGGACACCTACATCCACGGTGCGTTGGACTGGATTTATCACATCGAGGATATCCAGAAGCGCAGATCGCTTGAGAACTACATTCGCTATATCCATAGCGAGGAAGGTGTCCAGGCTAGAATTGATGAGATCAGAGCCAACGAAACTTATGATGCTGACGAAGCGCAGAAGCAGATTGAACTTGCGCTTGACGAAGCCAAGAATCCTCTGAATAATCTTGTTACTGAGTTGAGAGCAAGAACAAATACTCTTGCCAACAAGAAATCCTCTATGGACAGAGGAATGGAAGAAGCAACAAACAGAAAAATCTACTCTACCATGACGAACATTAACAACCGTGTTAATGCGAATATGGTTGTCGGTAGCTTCTCTTCTGCGTTGACCAACTTCATTCCTATGGTACAGTCCTGGCATCAGGTTTCTCCGTTCTACACGGTAAGAGGTTTGGGTGACTTCGTTCGTTCTTCCATTAGGGATGATGGCATGGTTGCTCGTTCTGACTTCTTGACTAACCGACTGAAGGCAGAGGAAAAGCTCTACCAGACTGGATGGGACAAGATTTCTGACAAGGCCGGCTTTATGATGAACGTCATCGACAGCATCACTTCTCAGACAGTGTGGCGTTCTAAGTACCTTCAGAACAAGCACGAAGGCATGAGCGAGTCCCAGGCTATCAAGGATGCAGACCAGTTTGCTAAGAACTTGATGGCTGGTCGAAGCAGAGGTAATATGCCGACTATCTTCGAGTCTAAGAATCCTCTGATTAAGATTTGTACGGCATTCCAGCTTGAAGTTGCTAACCAGTATGGGTATATGTTCAAGGATACTCCCCAGGACTCCAAGAATGCCGTAAGATTGGTCAAGGGATATGCAACTGCGTTCATGGGTGCTTATCTGTACAATGCACTTTTCTCTTCTATTACTGGTAGAGATGCTGCGTTCGATCCGATTGGCATTATCGAGGACTTGCTGAGAGACCTTGGCTTTGGTGATGACGAAGAAAAGGAAGAAACCAAGGATGTTATCCTTAACTTTGCCGACAATGTTGCCGATGAGATGCCTTTCATCAGTGGATTTACTGGCGGTGGTCGTATTCCTATGTCTTCTGCAATGCCTTATGAGGGTATCGGAGCGGCCTTTGAGGGTGTTGTTACCGATATGTCTGAAGAGGACTATAAGAGCATTGCCAAGGAGATGCTGAATCCCCTTTATTATCTGATTATGCCCGTTGGTGGTGGTCAGATTAAGAAGACTGTCGAAGGCTTGAGTATGTTCTCTGATGACCATCCTGTGGCCGGCTCTTATACGGATAGCGGTGCATTGAGATTCCCGGTGGAAGATACCTTTGGCAATAAGGTTAAGGCTGCGATGTTCGGTCAGTGGTCTAGCAAGAACGCAAGAGACTACATCGAAAATGGTCGTAAGCCTTTGAGCGAGGATCAGCTCCAGGAGTACATCGATCTTGAGATGCCTATCCAGGACTATTGGGCATATCGTGACGGTCTCAAGGCACAAGAAACCCTTGAAGACAAGTTCGAGTATATTAACAGCCTGGATGTTTCTGTCGAGCAGAAAAACATTATGATAAATAATGTTGTCGATAGAAAAGAACAGGTCGATATGGAGCGGTACGATGAGATGAGTGACTACGAGGAATTTGACTTCTACTCGAAAAATCCTGAGAAGTACGAGTTCCTTGAAGAGAATGGTATTTCTTATTCTGACTACACAGCGGACGAGGATACCAAGGAACACTACGATAACATTTATTCATGGGTTAAAAATAACCCCAATAAAGTTACCGTGGCGAATGCTGTTACAGACGACATTATCAAGTACAAGGGTTACACCTCTGCATTGGATGATATTCGTGCTGACAAGGACAGCAAGGGCAATTCCATCTCTGGCTCTGCCAAGGAAAAGAAGAAAGATTATATCTTTGGTCTTGACCTTGACGAAGGACAGAAGTACATCCTGTTCAAGACGGAGTATCCCAAGGATGATACCTATAACAACGAAATCATTGATTATCTCAATAGCCGGGATGACATCTCCTATGACGAGATGGTTACAATCCTGGAAGAGTTGGGATTTATCATTGGTGCGGATGGCGTGACAATTACTTGGGACTAAACGGAAGGGGGACTAGAAATAGTCCCCTTTCTCATTGAAAGGGAGTGGTTAAATTGAGCAAGCAAGATAGGCAGCCGGTAAGAACAGCTTCAGAACTGGAGCAAAAGTATCAGCTTGGAAAGAGGTACAATGAGGTTTTAGGCATTGCTTCGGATGCCAGAGACCACGTTGATTCTGTGGAGTCAACTTTGCGTAACGAGATTGGCGATGCAAAAACAAATGTTTATCGAGATGCAGAAAAGTATGTTGTAGAAGCCTTGAAGTCCTATGCACTGACAACTGCTTTGTCAGAATTAAAGGTCGAACTAGAGACAAGTTTTGATGTGAGAGCATCAGGCATCGAAGGTCGTGTTAAAAAAACAGAGACAGATATTAGCAACGTTGATGGCGATCTGCAAGAGAAGTTTAATACCATCACTAAGTATTTCACGTTTGACATCGACGGTTTGACTATCGGCCAGGAAGATAACCCAAACAAAGTGGTCATCGATAATGACGATATCACCATTTATGTCAAAGGTGTTCCAATCCAGGAGTTCAAGTCTGATGGAACATCTATTATTCCTATGCTGACAATTACCAAGTCATTAAATTTGTGCGGTCTCGCCATCGATGAAGACGAAACGCATATCAATTGTGGTTATGTGGGGGTGAGTTAATTGGCAACGAGCGGAAGTAAATCTGTTGCGATTTTCTCATGGATAACCATGAAATTCAGTTGGGAGCAGACTGGACAGTCTATCCCAAACAATAACACTTCGATTAGTTGGAAGCTAGAACTGATCACAGATGGCGGTGCGTTGTCAAGATATGAGCGTCCTTGGACTGTCACGATTGATGGAACACAGTACACCGGCAAAAAAACGGTTGACCTAGCCAAGAACGATACGCAGACCATCGCAACGGGAACGTCAACAATCAATCATAATTCTGACGGAAGCAAAACGTTTGCCTACTCGTTCTATATGTCATTTGACCTTACTTTGAACAGTGGCAAATACATGGGCGCATATTCCGGGGATGGATCGGACACGCTGACCACCATTCCTAGAAAGTCTACTCTAACTGTGGCTACTGGATGCCTTGGTGAAGCGCAGACTCTAGAGGTAGATAGAAAGTCTGATAGCTTTACGCATACCATCACTTATGTGTGCGGTAGCGCAACTGGTACTGTTTGCACGAAGTCTAGTTCTATCAGTATTTCGTGGACACCGCCTTTGGAATTGGCAGAACAAGCACCTCAAGGTGGAGATGTAACTGTTACCTTTACGATTGAGACGTTTAGTGGCAATACGTCCGTTGGTACAATGTCACCCACGCCTATTGTTTGTATTATTCCCTATAATGACAAATTTGTTCCCGTCCTTATCCCTACCATTACGGATGCTATGGGGTATTCTTCGGTTTATGGTGGATACATCCAGGGACAATCGAAGTTAAAGGTTGACATTAAAACCTACGGTGCTTATGGCGCATGGATTACATCGGTCAAGACAGAGTTTGAAGGGTCAAGCTACCCCGGCACGGATGTTACAACGAATATCATCAAGAATGCCGGCTCTTTGCCACTCAAAATTACTACAACGGACTCCAGAGGACGAGTGTCCACTGGCAGTGTGCTTATCTCTGTCCTGGCTTATGAATATCCCAAAATCACTTCTCTAACTGCTACACGGTGTAATGAAGACGGAACATTAAATCCGTCTGGCGATCATCTGCTGGCTAAGTTCTCTGCAAGTGTGTATTCGCTGAATAGCAAGAACACATCTGTATATTACGTTGGCTATAAGAAGGTCAGCGAAACAAATCATACCGCTGTGCAGTTGACGGACTTTACAAACAAGTATTCCGTTACATCTTCCTACATTATCCCGGCTGAAACTGCATCGAGTTATACGGTGATTTTTACCGTTCAAGATGCTTTTGGACAAGCAAGAACTACAACAACCGGCACTGCTGAAGCAAAAGTTTTTTCCTTGCTCAAGAAGAACGGGAAAATCGTAGGTGCAGCCGTTGGTAAGATTGCTGAACACGAAGGTTACTTCGATGTCGGTTGGAAGCTAAAAGCATCTGGTGGCGGTGATGTGGTTGTAGAACAGGGCGAGAAGGACGGTTGGACATATCGCAAGTGGGATAGTGGTGTGGCTGAGTGTTGGAAAATCCTTGAACATTCGACAACGGTTGCAACTCAATGGGGCAGCCTTTACGTTGGCAACGCAACAGCACGACAGAATTACCCCATCACATTCGTTAGTAAGCCAGTTGAGGTGGTATCAATCACCAGCGGTAGCGAGATGGGTTTCTTATATCCTGAGCGGAACGGTAATGGTGTCAATGGTGCTTATGCTTCTGCAAGGTATAACGTTTGTGCGTTAAGTGCGATTTCAACAGCGGTAACATATTATTTTAATTTCCATGTGACGGGAAAGTGGAAGTAGGTGTAAGAGTGAGTATTTCAGTTGTTGCTACGTTGGTAGCAGAGATTGCTGCGCTCATTGGTGTTATTACACCGATGATTGTGAAGATTCGTAAAATCTCCAACGGTACAAAGTGCCAATTAAGAAGTGAGATGCTTCGAATCTATTATCGGTACGCAAAAGATGGAGAAATTCATCAGTATGAGTACGAAAACTTTGTCATGCTCTATGAAGCATACAAAGCATTAGGTGGTAACTCTTTCATAGATAAAATCTATGAGGAAGTACATTCATTTGAAATTGTATCTTGAAAGGATGGATTGACTATGGAAACATTGAAGAAAAATCTTGCAAATCTGCTCAAGGTGAAGACTATTGTGACTCTGGTGGTCATGGCTATCTTTGCTGTGCTGTCTCTGAGAGGTAGCATCAGCGCAGATAATGCAATGATTATCATCACTACTGTTGTCGGCTTCTATTTCGGCACACAGTATGAAAAGAAGGGTGTGAACTAATATGATGTACGCTAAGAACGTAGTCAACCAGGCGAAAGCCTGGCTTGGCTATAAAGAGTCTGACGGTACACATAAGCAGATTATCGATGTGTACAATTCTCAAAAATCTCTTCCTCGATCCTACCCGGTGAAGTACACGGATCAGTGGTGCGCAACTTTCGTATCCGCTGTTGCCGTGAAGCTGGGTTATACTTCTATCATGCCTACTGAGTGTGGTTGCAATCAGATGATTGACCTATATAAGAAGTTAGGTGGTTGGATCGAGGATGACTCCAAGACTCCTGCTCCTGGTTGGATTTTGTTCTACAATTGGGATGATGCCGGCAAGGGTGACACTACTGGTGATGCAGAACACGTTGGCATTGTTGAGAAGGTCTCTAATGGCAAGATTACTGTCATTGAAGGTAACTACTCCAACTCTGTCAAGAGACGTACACTTGACGTAAACGGCCGTTATATCCGTGGCTACGGTGTACCTAAGTATGACGAGGAAGTGTCTTCTAAGGTCGAAGCAAAGCCTAAGAGCGTAACTGAAATCGCCAAGGAAGTTATCAATGGCAAGTGGGGCAACGGCTCTGATCGTGCCAATAAGCTGAAGAACGCTGGTTACGATTACAACGCTGTTCAGGCAGAGGTCAATCGTATTCTGAGTGGCAAAAAGACTATCAGCGAACTTGCCAAGGAAGTTATTGCCGGCAAGTGGGGTGTCGGTCAGAAGCGCAAGAAGCGTTTGATGGCTGCCGGCTATGATTACAACGCTGTCCAGGCAGAAGTGAATAGACTCTTGAAGTAAAAACTAAGGGGAAGGCTACGGCCTTCCCCTTTTTTTGTTTGTTTGTGCAATTTTAACAGTTGTACTTTTTACTGCGCACCGAACGGTAAGCCTAAGAAAGTACAACTTTCTGGCTAAAAAAATATTATACTTTCTGGCACTATTTGTTTGTCTTCGTCTACGGTAAATTCTTTGATGATTTTTCGCCAAAACGCTTTTCTGTGCGGCTTGTCCAACGCTTCATAAATTGTGCGCCAGTCAGATTCCACAAGTTCCTTCAGTGCTGACAAATCACGTTCTGGCTCTTGCTTCATAACTGCTTCGAGTTGCCTTTGCTCTTTCTTTAGCTTTGCAAATTCCTCATCGTATTCATCTTCTTCAATGTTGCCTTTGCGGAACATTTTGTTAAGGCGTTCCATTTCCTTTTTGATGGTTTCAATCTTTGCCGTGTTGTCGATCTCTGGTCTTTTCTTCTCGCTGATGGTCTGCACCTTTACGAACTCGTTTTCGACATACTGTTCCAGATTGTCAAGTAGTTGTTTTTCAATTTTCTTCTCGTTCATCACTTGAGTGTTTGGACAGGATTTATTTTTTCGATATTTATTGCATCGGTAAACATAAAAATACTGTTTACCGCCACCTCTTGTTTTGTTGCCTGCCATAATCCATCCGCAGCATCGACATCTTAGCATACCAGAGAACAAAAAGACTTCTTCCGATTCGGCGTGTTGCCTTGTGTTACGCTCTATCAATTCCTGAATGTGTTCAAATCTTTCTTTTGTGATTGATGCTTCGACATAGTCTTTAACACCTTTATATTCTCCGTAAAGAAGTGTATCTTCCAATAGCTTAGAAAGTGTTTCGTAAGAAATTTTATCGTATTTTGCGTTATGATGTCTAAGTGTTGCACTTTTTGACTGGAACATTTCAAAGTGTTCAAGAATGTCATATAATCTATCGGCCTGATCCATGTCACGCACAAGGTGTTTGTTTTTCTTTTCTCCTTCAACTTTCCAGGGGAATAAGAAACCCTTACTACCTTGAATTACTTGCTTATTCTTAATTCGCATTTGGTTATTGAAACGAATCCTGGTGCTTGTCTTTCGTGCCTCAAATTCAGCCATCGAAAGGTATATGTTAATCTTAAATACGGCATCAACATCTTCCGGGTCAAGGTCTGGCTCTTCGATTGACAGCCATGTAACACCGGCCTTTTTCAGTTGCTTTTGTGCTGCGTAATATTCACCTACATTCCTGAAAAATCTATCCAGACATTTTATAACAACAATATCAAATTTTCCAGCCTTTGCATCCTCAATGAGTTGTGCAAGTGCTTTTCTTTTGTCAATCTCCAGCGTTGCGGAAATACCTTCGTCCACATATTCTTCTGCAACAATCAGGTCATTTTCCTTGGCGAACATTTCTATGAAGTCAAGCTGGTCTTGAGCGGAATAACCGTTCTTTACTTGCTCATCGCTCGATACTCTGGCATATTTGGCTATTCTCACACGGCCGTTATTTAATTTTCTATATCGTTCGATTTGTTTATACAAATTTCTCATCTCCTATCTGTTATAATCCTGATGCCGGTTGCGTTTGGCATCACCCCTTTCAGTCCGTTTTATTGTACGCAATTCCTAATACAATCTTATTAGAACATTCGTTCACTTATCTTTGCTGCTTTGATGCCAGCTTCTCCAGGCTCGCAGTTCATCCTTTAGGAAATTAATCTGCTCCTGATATTCCTCTTTGATTATTCGGATATCCTGGCGATGTTGCTCGTCAACATTGTTCATGCGTTCTAGCAATGCTTTATATTTTGTTTCTACTTCGGTCAGCTTTGCGGCTTGCTGCTCAAACTTTTCGAGGTTGCGCAGTTCCTTTTCCACTTGTTCTGTGCAAGCAAACTCGTCCGTAGTTCCACCGATCAAAGCAATTAGAATATTACGGATCGTGGAATACTTGCAATCTTCTTCACCGGCCTTGATGCGGTTGATTGTGCCTACTGGAACTTTACATTTAGGGTGATCGGCAAGCTGCTGGTTTGACCATCCAAGATGTTTTTGCCTTTTGTTGCACCATTTCATAAGATCAGGGAACGGCAACAACATTAAATTCGGAACACAGCTTTCGCCCATTCTGTTACAAGTAATACATTTTTCAAACATAAAATTCCCCTATTATTCACAAGTGATAAACATTCTTCATAAGTGATAAAGTCAAGTTCACAAGTGATAAGAAAGTATCACTTCTGAGTATTGAAATTTCAAATGTGTACTGATAATCTAATGCCATAAAGGATGTCACTTACCAATATTTTCCCGTTGTCAGAACATTTCCCATTATTGTAATATAAAGACAGGAACGATTGTTCCCACGTTCCCCAAATAGGAAGGAGAAGGAAACTATGCAGCAAGAATACATACAACAAATTTCCGAACTATTAGAAAAATATGAGTTTGACATCCCCACATTAGATTTGATTTATCAGATTCTAGTCAAGAAGTGTCAGAATGCTAGATAGCTTCTTCTGATCCAATTTATATAGAGACTCCACAGCGGAGAAAAACACCTCGTCTGATTGTAATCTTATAACGATATCCGAAAGGGTATCGTTATTTTTTTGCATTTCACGATGCTCTTCTGTTTTTTCCTCTATTAGGTCTGACATCAAAATACCGAAATACTCTGCCATGATTTCTATTCTATCAATTCGAGGGTACTTCTTGGCGTTGATCCATTCCGTAACGGTTGAGTATGGGAAGCCCCAAATTTCTGCAAGTGTTTTTCTATCCTTGCCACTTCTTTCAATATAGTACTTTAGATTCTTTGACATGATCTTTTTATTGCCCATGTTAGACATTGATATCACCTCCATGAATTAAGTTTACACCAAAAGCGTAAAAAAGTCAAGAATTTTACGCTTTAGGGGTTGACAAAATGCCCAGGTGTGATTAGAATAGGTCTTGTAAAAACGCTTTAAGCGTTTCGAGAGTGAGGTGAAACAAATGAAGGTTACTTTGAAAATGCTCAGAGTGAGCAAGAATATGACCCAAGCAGACCTGGCAACGGTGCTGAATGTCAATCGAAAGACCGTTATTGCGTGGGAAAATGGCAAGTATTTCCCTGCCGTTGACATGATTGATGCCATTTGCGAATTTTTCGGGGTTAGTTACGATGACATTAAGTGGAGACCGTAATTATTTTTTGCGGAAGAAAACGCTTTAAGCGTTATTATTTATTTCTCTTTCTTTTGACTGCATCGCTTATCCAACCTACAACAAAGCCACCGCCAAAAATGAAACCTAAAACGATGACACCTATCAACCAGGCCGGTATCTCTTTAGAGGATTTTGTTTCTTGCACTTGAGACTCGGATGGCTCTTCGGTTTTCTCTTCTTCTATCTTGGGAGTTTCGATTTCAGATGATGGGGAAGTGGTTTCTTCTCTAGGTTTTGTGATGACAGCGGTCTTGTAAGGACAGTCCAATTCACCATCACCATCAATGTCATAGTGCTGGTGTTCGGGGTATCCGTGGTGATAGTGGTATTCTCCTGTGCTGTGGTTAGTGTGACCACCGTCAGAATCCGTTCCACCTGGATGAGCGTAGGCAACGACAGAAAGACTTAGGAAAAGCGCAATGGCAACAAACGGTTTAAGTCTCATTGTAATTCCATCCTTTTTCAGTTTTGTATTTGGGAATACACAACGATTATAGGACGAGATTACAGAATTTTCAATATTTCCAGTTGAAAAAAGGAAGGATGGTGACCCATGACACCAACCGGCAAAGACCTTCTTTCTATCCTTGTCAATCTCTTGGCAGATCAAGAGGGGGTCACAATCAAATACGAATACATACCAAAAAATAAAAAAGGAGAATGAACATGGCAAAGAAGATTTACAACGAGGAAGAAGAGTCCCGGAGAATGATGGACATCGTCAACCAGAAGAATGCAGCCTATGAAGCAGAGCAAGCTGACACCGAGAAGAAAAATGCAGAGGATCGAGCCAAGACACTGAGAAAGAACTTCTGGAAGCACATTGGTTATGCAGACTTGGCAATACTCGCCAACATTGGCCTGTTCTGTGCGGTCAGACATGACCTGATTTCCACCGTACTTGCTGTGCCGGCATCTTACATCTGTATGTTCTTTATCGGCTGGCATCTGTGCAAGTGCGTTGGGTTTATGAAGAAGGTGAAGCAATGGAAGAATTAAGTATTTTTGATTTCCTTCCCGAAGAGGAAGCGGCACAATATCGTCCAAAGAAATCCACCGATTGGAAGTGGTCTTTCAAGGACTATCCCAAAGAGAAGAACGGACTCAAGGTCTTTAGCTGTTTTGCTTGTGGTGGTGGCTCAACAATGGGTTACAAGTTGGCTGGTTGCGAGGTGTTGGGATGCTGCGAAATCGATCCCAGGATGAATGAGGTCTACGTAAAGAATCACAATCCAAAGCACAACTTCTTAATGGATATACGTGAGTTCAACAAACTTCCTAACGAGGAAATTCCGGAAGACTTGTTCAACCTGGATATCTTGGATGGCTCGCCACCTTGCACCACATTCTCTATGGCTGGAGACCGTGAGGATAGTTGGGGCAAGAAGAAAAAGTTCAGGGAAGGACAAGCGGAGCAAACCCTGGACGACCTTTCTTTCGTCTTTATCGAGACCGTAGCAAAGCTCAAGCCTAAATGCGTAATCATGGAAAATGTCAAGGGACTGATTCTAGGTGAAGCATGGGGGTATGTGCAGCATATCTACCGAGAATTTAAGGAAATCGGTTATTCGGTCAACCATTGGCTGTTAAAGGGTGAACACATGGGCGTTCCGCAAAAACGGCACAGAGTTTTCTTTGTTGCGGTGCGAAATGACCTTGCACTTGAGCCATCTGATCTTGATATGACTTTCCACTATGAGCGTGTAAACTATGGCGAAATTAAAGATGGAATTGGCAAAAGAGCAACTCCGAAGGTAGAGCAAGTGATGGAAAACATCAAGCATGGCGAAAAAGACATGGTTGCCGCATGGAACAGAGTATTCAACCCCGGAAAGCCTGAAAAGCGGATGTGGTTCAATCACATTGTAACTTATGACGAAGATGTTATGCAGACGGTAGCGGGAGATCATGGTGCACTTTGGGACTTCACGGATAGGTCGCAAGTCAGCCATAAATCCATAGCGAATGCGTCAACATTTCCGCAAGACTATGATTTTTGCGACGAAAGCATTCCCTACATCTGCGGTATGAGCGTTCCCCCTATTATGATTAAGCGCATCGTATTAAGGCTTATCGAAAGTGGTGTGTTTGCATACAAGGGAGTGCGTTGATGAAACGTTTTATTGCAATTTTGAATGATGGGTCATTCATAAATGTTCCGGCAACACGAATGGAAATAAGAGACGATTCTATTTTTGTATACGATGGCAATGCCGTTGTTGCCTATGTCGATACAGGATTTACTTTGACAGCCCACGTTAGTGACAGAAAGGATGAAAACAGTGGTTGATAACAAGGCACTAGGCAGGCTCCTAGCATCAAAACCAATGTTGACTAGACAGCAATACAAAACACTGAAAGGCCAAATCCTAGCTAGAAACGCTGATGGTGCGATGCGTGGACTTGAAAAAATAACAAACCAAAAGGCGGTGAGAGTATGAGTTATTTCCGAAGTGGTGATCCACTAAACGATTTCGATAGATGGGACAGAGAACTAGCAAGCATGGAAGCTAGACTTCCCGTGTGCGATAAATGCAACCAAAGAATCAACGACGATATCTTCTTTGATATCGATGGTGAGATTCTTTGCGAGGATTGTATGCACGACAGATACGCAAGAAGTACTGAAGATTATTTAAGAGACCAGTAAAGGAGAATGAACAATGAAGAAAAGCGAAATTTACAGACTTGCACAGGTGGCCGTGATGCAGTTTCCCCTGGCGAATAGCAAAGAAAAGTTAGAGGTACTTCGTGAACTGATGTACAGAGAGGACACGGAGAAGTACATGGAAGACATGGAAGCAACAAAGGGTGATAGCAAGTGAAACAATTTCTCAACGGCGTATCCTTCTACACCAAGGCAACGGTAGAGATTGGTTTCCCCGAGGAAGATGTCTGCTGCCACTGGTGTCCGTTCCTGGCACATGACTACAAGCTAGATAGAGAAAGATGCAACAAGACTGGAGAAGTCCTGGTAGCACCGAAGCACGATATAGGATTTATGTGTCCATTAGATTTTACGAACAAGGAGAATTAACAATGTGTATGTTTAGAGATTTGAGAGCAGACGAGATTGAGTGCCGTGTAGCACAGGCAACTGAGAACGGTGTTTCCCTTCTGCTATACAAGGATGCACGATGCGATCAGAACATCCTGGATGAAACCGTAGGCGAGTTTGGCTGGCAGAGATGTCACACAAGAGACAATGCGAACTGCGTTGTTTCCTTGTGGGACGAAAAGAAGCAGCAATGGATTTCCAAAGAGGATACCGGCACTGAGTCCAATACCGAGAAGGAAAAAGGCTTGGCTTCTGATAGCTTCAAGAGAGCTTGCTTCAATTGGGGTATCGGTAGAGAGCTTTATACTGCACCTTTCGTCTGGATCAAGGCCGAGGATTGTAGCGAACTGAAGATGAATCAGAAGACCGGGCGAATGCAGTGCTATGACACGTTTGAGGTACAGAAGATCATCATCGAGAAGAAGCGCATCGTGGCATTAGCAATCAAGAACACCAAGACCAAAAAGACTTGCTTCATTTGGCAAGACCCTAAGTGGCAGAAGGTGCAAGGCAATGTTTGAGTTAATCGGCAAGCTGGCTTATGGGGTCAGCTTCACGCAAAACGGGAAAACCATTATCACCCTGGAGATGGAAGACAAGTTCCCTACGTTGGCAATGGTAGACAAGCTACACGATGAAAAGCTATCCATCAAGTTTTGCAAGTCAACCGGCAAGAGAGGTTTGACTGCTAACGCCTACTACTGGAAGCTGCTTTCTAAACTAAGCCAGGCTTTGGAAATTAGCAATAACCATTGCCACAATCTTATGCTCCGTAGGTACGGAGTCCTGGAAGAGTTTGATGGTCAAAACGTCTATTGGGTCATACCAGATACGGAAGAAGCAACTCGCAAAGCGGACGAAGCTGAAACCTACCATATCAAGCCTACATCGAGCGTGAGAGAGGGGAAAGATGGAATCATGTATAGGACGTACCTTCTACTAAAAGGGTCTCATAACTACACCAGAGCCGAGTTTAGTAGATTGGTAAATGGCTTGGTAGACGAGTGTAGACAGATGGGCATTCCCACACGAAGCCAGGAAGATATTGATAGTTTACTAGCTATGTATGAGGTGAGCAAATGAGTAAATACTTTGTGTCCTATTTTTGGAAGACCTTTTGGAAATCCGGCTGTGGGATGAGCATTGTCGATTCTGCTTATGGAATGGAAACAGCAAGAGGATTGCTTGAAGTACAAGAGGTCATCAAAGAGAACGGCAGCTTTAGAAAATGCGTTGTTATCAATTACAAGAAATTGGGTGATTGCGATGTTGAAGAGCAAACGAGCGAAAGCCTGTGATATCTCCAAGAAGGTAAAGGACATTGTTTGGGAGCGAGATAACCACCAATGTATTATCTGCGGATCGCACCAGGCTATGCCGAATAGTCACTTCATAAGGCGAAGCCAGGGCGGTCTTGGAATCGAGGAAAACATCGTAACCATGTGCATGAGATGTCATTCCATGTACGACCAAGGCTCTGATCGTAGAACAATCGAAGCATATACCGAGCAATACCTAAAGAGTAAATACCCCAATTGGGATAAATCAAAATTAACTTATAAGAAATGGAGTTTTTAATTATGTTGAACAAAGTAGTTATGATGGGCAGATTGACCAAGAATCCTGAGTTACGTCGCACTGGTGGTGGTGTGGCCGTTACCAGCTTCACTATTGCGGTTGACCGTGATTTCGCTGAGAAGCAGAGCGGTCAGAAGGAGACGGACTTCGTTGACTGCGTTGCCTGGAGACAGACTGGTGAGTTTGTAGACAAGTACTTCAGCAAGGGCAAAATGATCGTTGTTTCTGGCAGACTCCAAAAGCGATCCTGGACGGATAAGGATGGCAATAAGCGCAGCACTTATGAAGTGGTTGCCGATGATGTTTACTTCGGTGACAGCAAGAAGGAAACCGAAACTCCAACTTTTTTTGGCAAGGATGATGGCGTAACCCCTCTTACCAAGCCTGTGCCCGACTTTGCAATGATTGGTGGCAATGACTATGAACTGCCGTTCTAAGTACAAAGCCAAGAAGTCAACGGTAGACGGTATTACCTTTGACTCGCAAAAAGAAGCCGGAAGATTTCGTGAACTTAGCCTGCTTGAAAGGGCAGGCAAGATCACAGAACTTGAAACGCAAGTCAAGTTTGAGTTAATCCCTTCACAGAAGGTAGACGGGAAAGTGGTCGAAAGAGCCTGCAACTATGTAGCTGACTTCGTATATGTCCAAGATGGGAAGAAGGTTGTAGAGGACACAAAAGGCTACAAAACAAAGGAGTACATAATCAAGCGGAAATTGATGCTTTGGGTGCATGGCATCCGGATCAAAGAAGTATAAGGAGTGAACACAATGGACAAGGCAACGCAGATAGGCAAAGTACTTGCCTATTGTAATGAACACGGAAGCATTACAGTTCGTGATGCTGCGGTGAAACTGGATATCAATAGTCCAACAAAAACAATCAGCAATATGCGCTTATCTGGTATTTATGATGTTCGAGATATTGAAGAAACCAGGGTAAGAGAAGACGGTACAACTGTGAGGTACAAGCGATACTTCATCAGCAAACTGGAAGGGGTTGCTACCTGATGGCTGATGTCAAATGGATCAAAATTACCACGGATATTTTCGATGATGAAAAAATCCTGATGATTGAAGCGATGCCATCTGCCGATAGCATTATAGTGATTTGGTTTAAGCTACTTGCCTTTGCTGGGAAGCAAAACAATGACGGAGTGTTTATGATGTCAAATCGAGTTGCCTACACGGATGAAATGCTTGCAGCTATCTTCCGTAGAGAGGTAAACGTTATCCGTCTTGCGCTGAATGCCTTCACGCAACTTGGCATGATTGAGATTATCGACAATGTAGTCACAATCCCGAACTGGAACAAGCATCAATCTTTGGACTCTTATGAGAAGAAGAAAGAGCGAGATAGGCTCTATCAAGCCGAAAGAAGAGCAAAACAGAGGTTGCTTGTAGAAAAATCGTCCGACACATCGCCTGACATCGCTATTTCAGATAAAGAAATAGATATAGATAAAGATATAGAAGAAGAAAATATTATTAGGGCAAAAACAACAAAATTCATTCCACCTAGCGTTGAGGAAGTTGCCGATTATTGCTTTGAAAGAGGTAATACAGTCAATCCTGAGACATTCGTAGACTTCTACTCTGCTAAAGGTTGGATGTTAGGAAAGAACAAAATGAAGGACTGGAAAGCAGCAGTTAGAACTTGGGAGAGAAAAGAGAAAGAACAACCTAGTAGACTCCAAAAATCTAACTATGTAGACAGCATTAAAAATCGAGTTACCGATGTAGATAACTGGTAGGTGAAGATATGACAAGAGATGAATTTAAGATTCTGGTAAAGGGAATGAAGGCAATCTACTCGCAGCCTACCTTCATCCCTGACCAGGATGCCTTCAATATGTGGTTTGCCTTGATGGGTGACTTGCCCTACGAGGTATGCAATGTAGCAATCCAAAAGTATATGCTCACTAACAAGTTCCCACCTACTGTGGCAGAGATCAGAGAGATGTGTGCCGGTGTAGTCAATGGCGATCCTCTTACCTGGGGCGAGTCCTGGGAAAGAGCATTAAATGCAGTAAGAAAGTATGGCTCTTATAACAAGATGGAAGCATTAAATAGCCTAGACCCTTTGACAAGGAAGTGTGTAGAGAGCATCGGCTATATGCAACTCTGCATGAGCGAAAACATCATGGTCGAAAGAGCGCACTATCAGAAGATATTCGAGGTCTACTCCAAGAGAGAACAGGCAGAGAAGCAGATGCCTTTGGGACTCCAGCAAGCTATTACCAAGCTGCAACTCAAGGGCGTAGATGGTCAGCTATTATTAGGAGAAAAACATGGATAAAGCAGTACCCAACACTCACCGAGAAAAGCCACCATGCTACGGTTGTACAGAACGTTACCCGGCTTGTAGTGACCATTGTCCTAAAGATGAACGTGGCGAATACGGCTACCTGGCATGGAAGGCCAAACTAAAAGAGATTGAAGACAATCGAAAAGCATATTATGACACAATTGAAGAATATAGGAGAAAGAAATGGCGAAGAACGATTTTTTAGCAAAGCAGAAAGCGTTGAAAAATGCTTGCTTTGAAGCTGGTCTCCAGAGTGGCCGGCAACAGATAATCGATATGATGTCACTTGTTCTGCGTGATCCAGACATCATGGGCAAGGATACCTTCGGTAAAGATAGACTTCTCCGGGTAGTAAAAGGCATCGGTGAGTATATCGATGTTTATGAAAAAGCCTGGATGAAGGATGACGAGACGGACTACTATCAGAAGAAGATGGATGCTTCCTTGGCAGCGATCTATGGTAATGAGTTGCACGACAGCTTCTACAAGAGATACGAGTTCGCACCTGAGTACGACTACACGAAAGGCCGGTGGAAGTGATGGCTGAATTAAAACCGTGTCCGTTTTGCGGTGGCACAGCAAGACTAAAAGAACATCGTTTTTACTATGACAAGGATAGTTCTTTTTCAGACTGTTCTTACGGAATAAGGTGCAGTAACTGCTTTGCGGAAAGCTACCAGTTTCATCAATCAAAAGAAAAAGCAATCGAAGCATGGAACAGAAGAGTGCCGCAGACAGAGGTGCATCAGTATGGAGAAAACTGCACCCATATTTCCAACTGCGGAACACTTAACCTGAATTTGTGAGGTGGAGAAGATGAAAATAAAATTTGATAGATTTTACCACCAGTTTTTCATTATACCGTGTATTGGTGTAACACACGGGCGACCCAACGGTGGGTATGCGTTTGCCGTTTGTTTTGATTGGCTATGCTTTGGCGTGATGGTCGGATTTAAGAAAGCAAAGCCGGGATTTTATGATGGGAGGTTGTGAAGATGGCAAATGAAAAGCGGCTGATTGATGCCAATGCTTTCTTTGATAAACTGGAAAAATTGGCAGAATTGATGCGACAAGGGGAGATCGGAGAGATAGACCTCAACTTGCTAATAGCAGCAACGCCCACCGTGGATGCCGTGGAAGTGGTGCATAGTTGGTGGGAGAAATCCGCAGAGGGATATAGGATATGTCACCATTGCAAAGCAGATGTTGCCATTTTCAGCGGACATAAAAACTACTGCCCCAACTGCGGAGCAAAGATGGACGGTGATAGTGATGCGTAAATGCAAGGCGTGTGGATTGCAGTTTTATGCTATTGCTAATCCAACAAGGGAAATATGCCATTGCTGCACAGAAGCATTGAAGCGGCTGAATGGATATGCTGTGCCGGTGGTGCGGTGTAAGGATTGCAAATACCATGTCAACGATGGAGTATATGCAGAACATTGCCGTATGCACGGAATAATGATCGATGCAGACGATTTCTGTTCCTACGGAGAAAGGAGAGAGGGAGAATGAACATTTACCTTGCTATAATTACCACGGTGTTGGTGGTAACGCAGATTATACGGCTTTTACAAAACGCTATTCAGCTTCGCAGGCAGAATGTGCTTTTTAAGAAACAGCTTGGGAAGATAGAGGATGTCACGCAAGCAGACCTTGATGTGCAGCGCAAGGCATATCGGCTGATGGTGGAATATTTGGAAGACAGAGTGGCAACAAAGATGGAGGTTAGTGACAATGCCTAACACAAGAGAAAAGCTGATTGAGTTACTTGATGTTGGTGCAACCATAGCGAACAACATCTGCGGTGGGATTGCTTGCGATGATTGCGATGGGTATAAAAACGGATGCACCTTTACTTACATTGCCGACTACCTTATTGCCAACGGCGTAACTGTTACCGACACAAATGTCGGGAAGTGGATTTCGGTCAAGGATAGGTTGCCGCATAGAAATATGGAGTGTATTTGCAGGTACACATTTCCGGGCGGTGAACAGCATTTCCATCAAACGCTTATGTATTATGCAACAGATAAAGTGCCACATTTCCAGCATGAGTTAGGCGGTTGTGGGATGAAAGTCACCCACTGGATGCCCCTGCCAGAGCCGCCGAAAGGAGAATGATTATGCGTGATGGCATTATTTATGATTGCCCCAATGCAAATTGCCAAACACCGATATACACAGGAAAATGCAAAAAGGCTTGCATCGAAAGGTACAACAAAGAAATGGGCATAAAGCCCAAGACCAACGCAGACCGCATCCGGGCAATGAGTGATAGGGAGTTGGCTGATTTCCTTTCGAGCAAGTTTAGCGAGGTTGGTTGCGAAGAACACAATCTGTCGGCAATTCAACTGGAAGCGATCAAACATAACTTGTTTTGCATTTTTATGAAATGGCTGCGACAGCCAACAAAGGAGAATGACAATGAGGGTTGAAATAATCAAATATCCAACAGACGAAGATTGGATGCTGGTCAAGAAATGCACCATTGTCACAGTTGGCAAGGAAACGAGCAATCCACCTACGGAGAAATTCAAAAAGGATATGCTGAGAGCAAGACATTCACCGATCCGTGAGTTGAAATTCGTATTCTACCTAACAGAAATTCCCTATTGGGTAAGCGTTCATCTCTGTCGGCACATCCACGCACAGCCTTATGTCAAGACTCAGCGCAATGACCGGCAGACCGACTATGACAGAACAAGCGCACCGCAGGATGCACCAGTAAATATGATGTGGAGTGTAAATGGTGAGGAACTGATAACCATTGCAAACAAGAGACTCTGCAACCTGGCATCTATGGAAACAAGAGGAGTAGTCAGGAAGATTTGCAAGGCGGTCATAGAAGTCTGCCCAGAGTTCAGGGACGAACTTGTTCCCATGTGTGTCAGAAATGGTGGTAAGTGCTACGAGGTGTTCCCTTGCGGAGAAAGGAAAAACAATGCGAATAAAGTATGACCAGGAGTTTATGAAATCACCAGAGGGCAAGAGCCTACATTCTAGGTGGAGAAATATTAGAAACCAAAGGTGCGAAGAGTGGGAAGACTTCCAGGTGTTCGTTGATTGGGCATTAGCAAATGGCTTTGGTCTGGAATTACAGCTAAAGAGACATGACAATCGAGTACCATATCAGCCTGGTAACGCATACTTCCTTAAGCCAGATATTGAAGATGGCACAATCGGAGAAAGCATCCAGAGATGGAATGAAACCGTCAATAAGATTAGAAAGCACTACGGTCTTGAGCCTTTGGGGGTAGACAATGGATAACTTGGATCGCTGCGCCAGGGAAGCTAAGAAGGCTGGTATGTCCTATGGGCATTGGATGGCATTGCAACCACGTAAAGAGTTCGTAAGAAAAATCCCGGAAGACTGGATCGCTTGCGAGAGATGTGGCAAGCGTTTTAAGCCAACTACAAACCAGAGATTTTGCGACATAACTTGTAGAGCAGAAGCCTATCGAGAGAAAACAAGAAAGGATAAGTTAAATGAAATTGAAAGTAGTACTTGATACGGGCGCATATATGCCCACCAGAGCGCACAAGGCTGATGCCGGCTATGATTTATATTCCAGAGAGACTGCAACTATCTTCCCTAATTCGTGTGGTGCATTTGATACTGGCGTACACATGGAAATCCCGGAAGGCTATGTTGGCTTCCTTAAAAGCAAGAGCGGATTGAATGTGAAACACGGCATCCAGTCAGAAGGCGTTATCGATTCAGGATACACTGGCAGCATCTGTGTGAAGTTATATAACCACGGCACAAGAGCAATCCGCATCCATGAAGGACAGAAGATTTCTCAGATCGTTCTGCTGCCGATTATTACACCTGATTTGGAACTAGCTAACAGCCTGGACGAGACCGAACGTGGTGACAATGGATTTGGATCGTCTGGGAAATTCTAACCTATTAAGGGGTTAAAAGGGGGTGATACACTTGAGAGACAAAAGCGAAGCACAAAAATATTTAGAGCAAGTAGAAAAGCTGGATGCGATCATCAAAAACAAATTGATTGAGAGAGCGCAGTGGCGAGACCTTGCTCTTGGAGTTACGGCACAGATGGATGGCGAGAGAGTTCAATCCTCTGGCGCAAAAGATAAGATGGCAAGTGCTATCGAGAAGTGCGTGGACATGGAGACTGAGATTGATATAGCGGTAGACAATCTTATCGATACAAAAAAAGATGTCATACAGACCATCGAGGAACTTTACAGCGCAACGGAGTACAATGTGCTTCACATGAGATTTATCCAGTACAAGACATTGGAAGAGATCGCTGACCACTATGGAAAAGACTATGAGTGGTCAAAGAAGACTTGTCAACGAGGAATCGGTCACGTTTATTGTGTATTAAAGAAAAGAATGTCCCCATTTGTCCCTAAAAGCACTTGAATGTCCCTTAAAAATACTTCATAATGTATGATGTAAAAAAGCGAAAGCACCTGTCTTCGGATGGGTGCTTTTTCTATTTGTGAGGTAGCTATGAAATCAATTAAATGTAATCTGCCTTACGCAGAACAGATTGAGTTGTTTCCGATGTCTGATCTACACATTGGAGACAATATGTGCGACTTCAAGTTAATAATGGAACGCATCGAGTACATCAAGAATACTCCGAATGCTTATTGTATCTTGGATGGCGATCTGATGGATACCGCTATCTGTTCCTCTATTGGTGATACCTATGGTGCAAACCTACAACCGATGGAACAGCTAAAGATGTGCGTGAAAATCTTTGAGCCTATCAAGGATAAAATCATTTGCGTTCTTCCTGGCAACCATGAAAACAGAGTCTATAAGACAGATGGACTTGACATCACAGAGTTAATGTGCGCTCAGTTGGGTATCCAAGAAAAGTATTCTCCAACTACGGCCTTATTGTTTGTGAGATTTGGAAAAGTGTCAAAAGAACGACACGGCAGACCGCAACTTTATACGATCTATGTAACACATGGATCGGGCGGTGGCAGAAGAGAAGGCGGTAAGGTCAATAGACTAGCCGACCTTGCTGCCATTGTCGATGCAGATATCTATGTACACGCACATACACATCTTCCCTTGGTATTCAAAGAGTCTTTCTTCAGAGTATCAGGGAGCAATTCTTCTGTGGCTTTAGTAGATAAGTTGTTTGTCAATACGGCAGCTTCTTTGAACTATGGTGGCTACGGAGATAAGCAAGGATTCAAACCGGCATCCAAGGCTTCACCCGTTATCTATCTAAACGGCAAGAAGCGTGAGATGTGGGCGAAACTATAAACAAGCACCAGCGTGACACTATTTGCATTGTGGTAGTGAAGCGTTAAATACCATATCTCCTGGGGCGGTACGCTAGGTATCGCCAATGGTGCAAAACTCTAAGAAACAGAAAGGAAGTGAGCATAATGCCAGGTGGAAGACCGACAGTAATGACGGATGCCATTGTTGGTAAACTTGAATATGGATTTATGAAGGGTCTAAATGTCACAGAATGCTGTCATTATGCGGATATTTCCCGTAATGCTTTCTATGAATATTGTGAGAAAAATCCCGAATTTAAGGACAGAATCGAGGAATTAAAGAGCAATCCGTCAACAAAAGCTAAGTTAAATGTTGTGGAAGCTATTGAGAATGGTGATACAGACCTATCCAAGTGGTGGCTTGAGAGAAAGAACAAAGACGAGTTCTCTTTGAAGCAGGAAGTATCCGCAGATGTGAAGAGCAATGTCACAATCACTGTGGAGTTGGTTGACGAATGAATGTCGATATCAAGATATCCAAGAAGGTATTCAACGATGTGTACCTTCCATATTTGGATAATACCGATAGATACCTGGTGTTCTATGGTGGTGGCTCTTCTGGCAAGAGTTATTACATTGCACAGCGGTTTATTTATAAGTTAATTCATCCTACCAGGTGTAACTTACTGGTAGTAAGACAGACTGGTGATACGAATAGACGATCTACCTTTCCGCTCTTGAAGCAAGTTATATCTAACTGGAACTTAGCAGAGCATTTCAAGGTCAACGAGAGCGACATGAGGATCGTGTGCAAGCTAACTGGTAATGAGGTAGCTTTTGCCGGCCTGGATGACGTTGAAAAGATTAAGTCTATCACGTTCTCCAATGGTGAGCTGACAGATATATGGGTTGAAGAAGCCACGGAAACGCAGGAAGCTGATATAAACCAGTTAAAAGTCCGTCTTCGTGGTGGTAAGTCCAAGAAACAGATGGTCTTATCATTTAACCCTATCAACATACAACACTGGATAAAGAAACATTTCATCGACAGCGGACTGGCAACAGTCTGCTTTTCTACTTATAAGGACAATAAA
>JAEIGA010001453.1_pt1 | contig 37077 bp, 42 predicted proteins | sample 9270691 | NCBI WGS metagenome assembly JAEIGA01 (sample SAMN17057246, study PRJNA624740) | gut metagenome | biome: biome; isolation source: fecal sample | host: Bos grunniens | place: China: Xizang | collected 2019
ATCGGAATGAGGCATCGCGGGGAGCCAAGAACCGCACAGGTTGCATGAACCTGAAAGGCAATCATGCGGAGGCTTGGGCGCGAACTCCTAAAATAGCCGACGCGCAACGCTCCCGAGGGTGTCGCGACGAATCGGGAGCACAAATGCCACAGTTCAAGGACAAAAAAACAAAAGCAGGGCGATTCGGCAACACTAGTTTCTGCCGTGCCTTCGGGTTCGATTCCCAGCTGTGGTTAAATGGTGAGCGTAGCTTAACGGTAGAGCACCTGATTGTGAGTCAGGTATATGATGGTTCGATTCCATTCGTTCACCTTATAATAGGAAGTTCGTCCAACGGTAGGACGGTGGTTTCCAAATCCACTAATGAGAGTTCGATTCTTTCACTTCCTGTCTCCAGCGTTGGGAAACGTTTGGGTGTCCGTAAGTGTAATTGATTGTTATTGTTCTTGTCTTGCAGGGCGGACGTTAAATGCCCTGCGGTCTTCATGTTTGTAAGTGAAAAACCCCGTTGAGCTCATCACTCGGCGGGGTTTTTTTATCGGCTAATTTAGCCGTAAATTAGCTGATATTAGCTTTTACGGACGAACACTCTTTGAGTCTTGCCGTCAACGTGTTTGTGAACTATCTCCATGCCGAACCGCTGCTTTATCTGCTTCGAGAATGCAATCTTGCTCAGCGCATGGTGATTGTTTGCTAGGCAATACTCAGTATACAAGCTGTATATGCGGGTGTTGGTCTGGTTCTCAACCTCCAGCTCGGGATTCTCTTTGAAGAAGCCGACAAGCGGGTTGTTCGTTTCCTCAAACTCTTCCAGCTGCATTTGCACCTTGTCGGACTCAGTGAACGCATTGTTCGTCAATACGCGTTTCAACCCCTGAATGCCCAGCTGGATCAGGTACTCAAGATTTTCAGGCGTCTGCAACTCGGTCGTGATATATGGCCGGAAATCGGGGTCGTTTTTGCTGAAATGTGCCAAGAACGGCACGATGACAAGTCGGCGTTGAATTGCACCTCCACGGTCTTTGATTTTCGGTATCTCGTTGGCCGAGAATAGCAGCTTGGCATAGTTGTTGAACTCGAACGGTCTTTCACCTTTACGTTGTACCTGAATGCGCTCACCAGTCACCAACTTTTTGAATATGGCCGAGTTCGGGATGTACCCATCATCAATATCATCACCGATGTTGGCCAGCTTACCGAACAGCTCCGCATTCTGGAACTTTTGATTGAGCTCCGACATGTCAAGGGATGTGATGTTGTCCTCACCCAGCAGAGCCTTGACCGTTGTCAGGAATGTAGATTTACCATTTGATGCCCCTTTCTCGCGCGTTCCATCGCCGACCAATACAAATGACTTGCCGAGCTCATTCCTGCGGAAAAAACAATAACCTACGGCTTCCTCAAGCAATGCACGGATTTCCTCATCACCACATGCGAGCTTGTCCAGCGTATCATCCACCAGCTCCGATTTTGCAGCCGGGTTGAAATTGTGATTGATTTTGTTCGTGATGATGTACTTCTCTGAGAACGGCAGCAGTGTATCATTGATGACATCGTACACGCCATTCTTGAACGCTATCAGATGCGGTGATGACTGCTCTTTGCTCTCAGTTATTAGAATGTTCAGATATTCCAGAACCTCAGTGCGCTTGGCACGGTTCAGCCCTTTTATGTGCTGAATCATCTCGGATTCTATGAGCTCCCGACTGTCCACATAAATACCATCCCGGTACATGTGCAGCTGGTTATTGATTTTCACGATGTTGGCCTTGTCGCGTATGTATTCCGCGAACTTGTCAAACATGAATGTCTTGCCGTCAAAGAATACAGGCTTGACTTCCTCCTTGAATGACTCATCGCGCAGAATGCTCTTCATCTCGCTTTCTGGCAGCGGTGTGTCAAACACATATTTGTTGACGATGTTGAGACATTTTCGCGCTTCCTCAATGCTGAACTCGTGTTTCTGCAATGGCAGAATGTACTTGAACAGATTTTGATTGCGGTTGTCACCCTCTTTCAGACTCAGCAGCTCAATCGGCGAGCTCAGCGGTGTGAAGAACTTGGGCACTTCCTCATATACATCAGAATCGCGCAGAATCGGGCGTTCTCGCCCTTTGAACTTGAGAACAGAGTAAGCATTAAGACCAACCTTTATATCGGCCCGCAAACCGCAAGCAAGGCGCGTTGCGGTGGAGCACTTTTGCACGGTGTGATTCTTGAACAGGATATGCACGCCGCGTGTCGTTTTGTATACGCGGCATTTCAGGTTCAAGTCCTGTACAATTTTGAGTGCTTTCTGAGCCTGTACTGCATCGTCAAAATCAATCAAGATGGTTTCGCCGTCAAGTATTCCGGCGAACTCTTCCAAATGTTTGACTTCCTCATATGTCTTGAGCCGTTCAACGTCTTTGAACTTTTCCAGACATCGCTTGTTTTTCGTGGCAACGTATCCTCTGAACATAGTGGTTATTCCTTTCCGAGAAATTGATTTACATGGCGTCTGGCCATGTTGATGTAAAAATCTTTGTCGAGCTTGTCCGGCACGGGCATACCGTTGACATCTCCATTCACAATGAAACAGTTTATCGAAGTATTGGCAAACTTCTCAGGGTTGCCGCCAGTCTTTACTTTGAACATGCCCCCATCAGTCAAATCACGGCTTGCAAATACACGGAATGTTTTACCTTGCAAGCGGGTCATGCCGTGCATGGCATAGTTGTATGAGCTGCTGACGCGGCAAATATGCTGGAACTTTATCAATTCATTGCAGCCGTTGATGGTGTCCTCTACCGGGATGTCTTTCACAAAATAGTTGACCACCGCTTCATTGAGTATCGGTGTATCATAATCGAGCTTGTTCTGCTTCTTCACCACGCCGCCTTTACTCTTGTATGAGCCATCAGGTGCAACGATGATATAGTTGTTCACATCGCGTTGGATCACTTTCACAAACTCATCGAACTCCAGCACCATGCCAGTGCGAGCCATCCACTCATGGCAGATTTTCTCCACCAGTTCCCTGTTGTCTCTCAGTTTCACCAGTATACCGTCCGTGTTTGACTGGATGATGTCGCAGTATGGCTCCAGCTTTTCAATCAAATCTAATAGCAAAAGTTGCCCGCCAACGCAAACATTATTTGCCTGTCTCGGGTCATAAAGCGGGTTGTATTCGTCTTTCATGGCTCCATAGGTGCCATTCAGTACAATCTTGAGCGGAGCTTGCAGCGGGTTCTTCTCAGCCTTGTATTTGAGCCGCTGATGGTATATCTGCTCATACTTTTTCGGGTCTGGTATGTTGCGACTACTCCACCCATACTGAATCATGAGTGATGGGTAATAGCTCGCTACGTCCACGTTCAGGAACTGCCCCTCTGCAACATAGTTCGCCCGGGCACCATGCAAGCCACCCCACGCGAAAATGTGCGGCACCCCGGCAATGTTAATCTCCAGTGACTTGTTGTAGTCGCGGTTCACCGGGTTGTCGTACCACGCTTTCACAGCCGTGTATTTGCTCAGTCGCAAGCTGTGCGGGTACTCAATATCAAACTCATCATCATGCGCTTTTTTGACGGCATCCAGTGCGGCAGCAGAGAGCTGAATCTTTGTCTTGCTCACATAGCTCAGCGGCAGATTAAACGCCTTCAACATGCTCATGTGTGCCTGATATTCTTCTTTCCGGTTGATGAACACCTGCAAGGTCTGCTCAACGTCATGCGTGCAGTATTCCACCGTCTGAGCAATCTCAGCGGCGTTCAATTTTCGATTGATTCTGAAATCAACACCTGTTTCTTCAATATCGTTCCCCATGAAGCCTTCCAGCTTTTTCAGGCTGTCTTGGCTTGTCATCACATCGTAAATGTTGATGTCAACATTCCTGAACAGGTCGGAATACTGCCAGCCCATGCGGTCTTTTACAATGATCCAGTCATTGACATCTTTCGGGTTGAACCCTAACAAAATCCCCTTGAAAATAAATTGGTCGTATCGGCGTATGTTGTACCCTACGAAAATCTCATTCTTGTACTTTTTGTAGTACGCTTTCAGCTTGTCACGGTCATTCACTATGACCTTTTTTGTCTTGTGCGTGGGTGACATAATCACGCAGAGCCAGTCTTGCGCGAACACCTCAAAATCAATGAAATGTAACATTGTTTTTCCTCCTTAAAAAAGGGAGGTGGGTATACCCCACCCCCCTGCTCAATTCATAACTTAAAACGGAATGTCATCCTCTTCTTCGTTCTGCTCGAAATGACGCTGAGTCGGAGCAGGTGCATTCTCAAAGACTTGCTCAATCGTGAACACGTTGTAATTCTTCTTGTCTTTTGAGAAGTTGAGTTGGAACGTCAGCTTGCGTTCATCGCATTCAGCCTTAACGTCAATCATCGTGCGATTGTACTCACGGAATGCCGTGAAATCAATCGGGATGCTTGTCTTGAAACTGCGCATGAACTCATTGAAAAGATGAATCTGGAAGCCCGTAGTGAGAACCTGAGCCATGTAGATTCTACGGCCTGTCAGTTCCCCGGCTACAATCTCGAATGTCACCTTGGCCATCGGTTTATCAGCCTTGCTTTTACCGATGCCGATGTACGTCACTTTGACTTCGTATGTACCGCACGGCGGTTCTTCATACTTCCCTGAATTAGCTTGTGCGCTTGCCACGTCTTGGGCAAGGGCTTTTGTATCAAACTCACTATCGAATTGGTCAAACATGTCACTCATGGTATCTAGTCCTTTCTATATTAGTTGTTTTCAACTTTCACACTGTTAATGATGAGGTCAACGCAGTTGGAGCTCACAAAAATGCCCTTTGTCGGCACAGTTACATCACCGCTGTCCGTGCTATGGTGTAGCTCAATGGTGTGGTACTTGTCGCTCTTGGCATCCGCTTTCACGGCAACAGAATTGATGATGCAGCCACGGTTGATTTCCTGACCGATGTCACGCAGTACAATTTCAGCGATTTTCTTGAGCTCACCTTCCACGACCTCAATCGTCTCTTTCGTGCGCTTATCGTTCTTGATGCCACCGATGTAGGTATTAACGGCATTTTCAACAAGACGATTCACCGCCATCTTCATTACTTCTTTCTGCTTGTCGGACAGCTCCAAATCCACCGTCATGAAGCTGGCATTTTGCAGCTCAGCGGCAAGGGCTTTTGAGATGTCATCGGCTATGTGTCCGAAGTAGTTGAGCTTGATGACACGCTCAAAAACTTTCTGCGTTGCGGCCTGTACGTCAGCATTGGCAACGCGCTCAATGATGTCATTTTGAATAATTACTTTTTCCATATTTGTATGTATTGTTTATTGTTTATTGAACTGTACGGCGAACAGGTGCAGCGGCTTGTGTAGCTGGCTGTGCAGCCGTCTCGGTTTTGCTTTCGGTCATCTTCTGTACGGCGGTATCATACGCCTGCATAAACTGCGTATACGACAACGGAATTGTCGGTCTTGCAAACTGCAAGCGGATGCCACCGAACAGGAGTGAATCTTTCGGGAAAGTCAACTTGCGCTCGCCATTCTCAAGGTGGACGCGGGCAATGACTTTCACTAGGCTGCTGATGGCGTTAGCTACGGCATCAGGCAGGGTTGTCTTGAACTTTGTAAGCTGAGAACCATCACGGTTCGTCACGTTCGATGCGTCATCTTCATGTGAAATAAGAATGATATTCTCATAGTCCAACAGAAGCAATCTCTTAATCTGCTGAATGAACGGACGGCGAACAAGCGCATAACCTTTACCGAATCCGGCATCGGACTCGTGTGTCAGTTTAGCTTGCTTCAATACATGCTCCTGACAACTGTTGAACACTTGGTCGAGCACGTCCACAATCACCGTTTTCGGGCGTTCCGGGTTGTTCTGCTCACGTTCCAGCATGTCAACCGCTTCGATGAAGTATTCCCATGCAGATGTGCGGTTCTCCACTTTACCTGTGTAGGTAACTTGGTCTTTGATGGACAGCACGGTTGCATCAACAAAGTCGGTGTTGTCATCCGTGTTCAACATCAACGGCTCTGGAAACTTGTTGGCAAAGAATGTCTTACCAGACATCGGTTTACCATAGAGCCAGATGCGGCGTTTGTTGGTCGGCTTATTCTTGCGGCGTTCGATTTTAGGCATTGTAATCATTGTTGTATCTCCTTCTTTACAGTATGTTTTGTATTCGCACCAGTCACATAACTTGGTGCAGTTTTTTGGGAATTCTGTTGCCGCTTTGATTTCCTCCACGGCAGCAAGGTAATCCTCCACCTTTTGAGAGTCATATTCAACTTTGAACATGCGTATCTCACATTGACCCAGCGTGGCAAGTATTCGTTGCCGGAACTGGAACAAATCTTCTGTCTTTTTCTGCCGGATTTGAGTCTTCGGCAGAAACAAGTAATACAGGTTATCTATTACATGACCCGGATGGGTCTTTTCGTAAAAATGTTTGTAAACGTGCATTTGCACGGATTGCAGGTACCCGTCAACATTGTTGCTGTACTTGAACTCGTACATGTCAAAATGGTTATCACCTTTCGGCACCAACCTATCAATGTACCCCTGAAAATCCTCGGTTTCAATGTGTACTTCCGACAACCCTGCCGGGATGATTTTCTTTGCAAGCGGTAGGATGTATTCAAGCTTGATTGCTTCATTGATCTGCAAGTCATCCAACAGCGGGAAGTTTGAGAAATACTGAGCAAGTGCAGCATCTAGGTCTTTCTCAAGCCCTGTGTGCATGGCATGGCCGATGTGCAGCGCATTATTGGCATCAAAGCTCGGCAGTGTTTGCAGCTGCTCCTTGTATTTCAGCTGATACAGATACGGGCATTGCTTGAAACAGTTGACTTGACTGTATGAGAACTTCATAAGTAGGTCTCCACTAATGCTTTGAACTTGGTGAAATCATCAGGATATACCACGATGGCCTTGCCACCGGACATGTTAATCTGATGCATCATGAACTTTTGCATCTCTGAGAGTCTGCCGTGTGACGCTTTCAGCTCCACTTCGATACTGTGGCCATGAATGCACACATGCAGGTCAGGAAGCCCGGATTTTGTCATGAAGCCACCCCAGCGTTTTTCGTAGTACCCGATAGGCTCCACGCTCATTGCGTGACGCGGCGTGCCTAAGCTGTAGACCCCGATACTCTCAAGGTATCGTTTAACTTTGTTCTCGAATATCTTTTCTTCTGCCATAATTGTAAGTGCTGCTCCTTTTATACGATTTTTTGCGAAAAAAGCAAGCAAAAAAATTAAAAAAGTTCGCATTTTCGCATATAGTCTTGAAAATCAACGCGATTTTTCTTGCTCCTCAAATAGCCTGTCGGTGTAGTCTCGGCGTTCTTTGAGCACTTGCATGATGCGTTCCTCCACCGTTCCTTTACAAATCAGCGTGTAGTACATACACGTATCTTTCTGACCGATTCGGTGGATGCGCTTCTTGCTCTGCTCGAACAATTCGCTGCGTGTCGGCAGCGTGAAGTACACGATTTTGTTCGCTTTCTGCAAGTTCAAACCCATAGCACCGGACTGGTACTGAATGAATGTCACAGAATTGTCATACTTTTCATACGCGGTTAAATCACGCGTGGAACCGTTCACAACGGAAATGGGTCTGCCCTTGGCCACCTTTTGCATGGCTCTCAATTCACCTGTGAAATTGTAGAAAACTATCAGTCTATCATCCGTTGATTCCAACATGGAAGCGAACGCATCCAGCTTGGCCTTATTGTACATACCACACAACTGACGCTCATGCAGATGCCTTTTCAACGTGGTATCGCCCACCAAGGTTGTATCATTCACCGTCACCAGCTTGTCTTTCCTGTACTTCTTATATTGAGCTGTTGGCTGCACGGGAATGTCAACGAACGTCTGTTCCGGTAATTCTAGCACATCTTCCGTTTTCAGGAAATATGCGCCATGAATCCGTAACATTTTTTTCAATTCTTCAACATTTTTATACCCAACAACAATCGTAATCGGGTATGGCGACTTCTTGTTCATGATTGGTTTTTCAATCACATACCGGGAATAGAACTCATGTTTTGGTATGTTCCAGCCTAGCAAACGGCATTGACTCCAAAGCTTTTCATACTTACCAGCCGTGGGTGTGCCGGACAACAAAATCACGTTCTTGTAATCCAGTTTTTGCAGAATGAATCTTGACCGCTTGGCCTGTTCATTTTGAATCATGCTGGATTCATCCAACATCAACGTGATGTCGCTCATGGTGTCCGCTAAAATCGGTCTACGCCATGCCAGCTCATAGTTGCATACAATGACCCCCGGTTCCACCTTGGCGTTTTTCTTCGTGAAATCAATCACATTCACGCCCGGATAGTATGTCTTGAAATGGTCAACCCAGTCAGCAACTTTCGATGCCTGACAGAGTACCAGATTGTATGTTGTCCTCAGCTGCATCAGCTTTTCAGAGCCTAAGAACGTTTTGCCAAGACCCATGTCAAGGTAATAGGCCACTCGGTTCTTGAATATGCTGTCCTCGTAAATGGCAGCCTGATGCGGCATCAATTTAATTTTGCTCATTGCTCATCTCCTTATTTTTAACTTTCATGTATGTACTCGTTTAGTAGTTTCTCGCTTATGTGGTATGTGAAGCGGTCAGACATTTTCACCGCACATCCGAATGGCAGGATTTTTCGCTGTAATCCGATGCGGATGAATTGCTGACTCACTCCGAGTCTTCGGGCAGCTTCGGCCACCGTCACTCTTCGCATGTAAAATCACTCCTTGCTGAAAAATATCTGTTGAATCTCTTTCGCGTTCAACTTGTACCTGTCGGCTATGGTCTGAATCTCGTTCTGCTTGAACTGCGACCGCACACCCTTAATCTTATAATTCAGGGTGCAGAGGTCGATGCCAAGCGCATCAGCAAGCGATGACTGCGTGTCATCGTGCTCCAACATCTTAATTTTTAATAGTTTCTCGTTCATAAACACCTCCGAGTTGTTTTGAATCTTTTTCAGATACTTTCACCTGAAAAGTATCTCGAAAAGAATATTACGATATTTTTTCGTAAAAAGCAAGCGCAAAAATATATTTTTTCGATACTTTTTTTATTTTGTGCTATAATGGAGATACTGAATAGGAGGTGAATAAGCATGAGTGTAGGAACTACAATAAAGAAATTGCGCCAAGACAAGGGTCTGACTCAAGAGGAACTAGGCGAGTTACTAGGGGTGAAGAAAGCCGCTGTGCAGAAATATGAGAGCGGGCAGGTGCAGAACTTGAAGCAATCTACCATCAAGCGGCTGTGTGAGGTCTTTGGAAAGAGCCCTGCGCTATTCATCTACACAGAGGAAGCACTTATCTTGAATGCCCAGCTGCGTGAGGAAGTTGCTTGTATTGAGCTTATCCAACAGACTTTTGGTAAAGATGTTATATCGTTGTTAGAAAAGTTTATTGAACTGGATGAAGCCGGAAAGCTTAAAGTTTTGGATTACGCTTCTGATTTAGAGGCATTACAATCTTTAAGAAACGAAAAACTTTAAGTTTCAACAGATTAACCTTGCCGCATTAAAGATTAAAGATGGTTATATATATTTTTTATATATTTACTCTTATATGATAGAGATATTTTTTTCAGAACTGAAAAAACACAGAAAATAGACCTTTAAGACCTTTAAGCCTTTAATGCGGCTTGCGGAAACGTTGATTATCACGCATTTACAAACATTAAAGATACATTAAGGGAGAGATACAACATGAGAAATAGCAATGGATTCGGCTCAATTATCAAGCTGAGTGGTAAACGCCGGAGACCTTACGCGGTGCGAGTTACCGCCGGATGGAGTGATGAGGGGAAACAAATCTTCAAGTATCTGAGCTACCACGAGAAGAAAACGGAGGCCAAGAAAGCACTGGATGCCTACAACGTGAACCCATACGATATTGATGCCGCTCGGATCACTTTTGCAGAAATCTACGAGCGATGGAGCAAAACAGACTTTGAAACAATTTCTGAGGGCACGAGAAACTCCTATAGAAGCGCGTACAAGCATTGCAAACCGCTGTATGGTAGAGTATTCAAGGAGCTGCGCAAATCGCACCTACAAGCCGTGATAGACGCCATTGACGCGCCATCTATGCAGAACGTGGCTAAGATTATATTTTTGAAATCATACAAATACGCACTGGAGAATGATATTGTGAACAAGAATTATGCTCAATTTGTGACGGTTGCGAAGCTGGAATCAAAAGATAAAGTTCCATTTACACGAGAGGAAGTTGATATTCTTTGGGCGAATGTTGATAAAGTGAAATATGCGGATTTAGTGTTGATTCTGCTTTATACCGGGATGCGTATCGGGGAATTGTTGAATATGGAGAAAGCCAACATCCACTTGGAAGAACGATATATGATAGGGGGCTCCAAAACAAAAGCTGGTAAAGATAGAATCATTCCCCTGCATAAACGCATAGTGCCACTGATTGAAAAGCGCATGAATGAATCTGATAGTCAATGGTTATTCATCAATCGTATTGGTGCAAAATTGAAATACAACAGTTTCACACAATATCATTGGGAACCCATTATTGAATTGGTAGGTCAGGAACACACGCCTCATGACACGAGACATGCGTTCATTTCTGAAATGTCAAGACTCAACGTCAACCAGCTTGTTTTGAAGAGAATCGTAGGTCACTCAAACGCATCCGTTACCGAGCATTACACACACCTAGACTTGAGTGAATTACTGGCTGCGGTCGATAAATTAGAATGATTATTTGTAACTTGTTTGTAACTTTTTTGTATATTGTAGCCGGAAATTTCAATGATTTTCGAGGTATATTAAATCAGGTAGAAAGTTCACGAACCCTTGAAAACACTGAGTTTATCAGGGTTCGCGAGTAGCCCAAAAAGGCGGCGTGTTCTTATCCCAATAAATCACACAAGCCCGTCAAATCAACGTTTGTGCGGTCATTTGTGTATTGCAAGTGTATTGTGGGTTATATATCAAAATATATGGGTGTATAGGCGATTTTGCGTATATGCCCTTATATTTTGTTACCCACTTATCAATAAAAAGTGGGTAACAACTTATTTTTGTTACCCACTGATGAAGAACAAACGCATTTGTCTTGCAAGTTTTGACTTATTTGCAATACAACGGCTGTGCAATCAGACACGGCTCACCTGTCACAATATGGTACAGGTCATGCACCGTTTCCACCTGTTCCGGTGTGATGTTGGTACAACTCACCAGCGAAGTGAAAATTAGAATGATGCTTATTTTCATTTTAGTTTAGCGAATTGGAGGTGCATCCAATCGTAGTTTACTTCTCGGCCGAGAGATACTGCACCGTAACTCTCCCAAATCTGCCACCATTTTTCACATTCCGGTTTGCTCAATGATGCTTGCGGTTTCTTCATGGCGTATGTATTCTTTTCGGCGGCAAAGTCGAGAGCGATGCCCCAAGCGTGCATTGACATGGCACTGCTGCCAGTTGACTTGCGGTAGTTGTATGAGCCGCTGTACTGGTCTAAACCGAGCTTTTTGATGCGTTCCAGTCCATAGTATGCTAACACGTCAGCAAGCGCGTTTTTGACGGGTTCTGCAATGAGCTTGTGCACTCTGATGGTCTTAACCTGTTTACCGCAATAATACAGCGGGTACGGCGGCACGATGTTCACCAGATTGCCCTCATTGCCAGCCTTGCCGAAAACACTTGTGCCAGCTCGAACTTGTGCTTGCGTTGGCCAACCGTTACTCCCTACGTTGGTTCCTACTTTACTTCCAACGTTGACACCAAGAGCTTTCGCAATGGCTGCCCACGTTTTCTGTCCGGCGATGCCGTCAACCGCAACACCGAGCTTCTTTTGTACTGCTTTGATAGTTTCAGTCATGATGTTCACCCTTTCAGTTGTTTAATTTCATCCAGAATCGCTTGTGCGTCCTGTAAGTATTTCAGCGCGTTCACGGCTGATATTTCAGCGAGAATCTGAGCGTCACATACTCCTTGAGCGGATTTCAGCGCATTCACAGCTGATATTTCAGCAAGAATCTGAGCATCACAGACTCCCTGAGCGGATTTCAGCGCGTTCACGGCTGATATTTCAGCAAGAATCTGAGCATCGCAGACTCCCTGAGCATTAGTAAGGATCTGAACAAACTCTTCTTCTGTACCCTCATACCCATGCTGTACTACAAGCTCATAAGCTGAATATCCTCGCTCACCTTGAATACCGCGCTCACCTTGAATTCCCTGAATCCCTTGCTCGCCTCGCTCACCTTGAATACCGCGCTCACCTTGAATTCCCTGAATCCCTTGCTCGCCTCGCTCACCTTGAATACCCTGCTCTCCACGCTCACCACGTTCTCCTTGCTCACCGCGAATACCAACGTATACAGGTGGTACTTCCAACTCGTCAATGTTTTCAGTTACCGGGATTTCGAGGTGATATTCAAGCGGTGAAACGGCTGTACCACGCACAGATGATTTTCTGTCCTTGGTGGTGATTCTGCCCGACATAATCAGCCATTCTTGATTGCTTGATTTTCTGCGAGCGAAAATGTCAAAACCAGTTCCACCACAAGAACTGATTGTTGGTGCGGTAATCAATACAAGATGTTCCCCACTCTCAGTTTTTGAAACTGAGAATTGATTCTTAGTTGTGCCACCGTATACGTCAAAATCACCATCGAGTTTGATGTATACTTTGCAAGTTTGATGTTCAATGAGTTCAATGTTCATGGCTTAGTATGGAACCTTTCTAAAACATCTACACGGTCGGTGAGATTGTTTATTTTAGTTTCATTAACCGTCACACGCTTATCGAGTGCGACTTCATCCTCTTCGACAACACTGAGCAAGTTTTTCAATTCCTGTACAGCTACACTCAGCATATCAATGCTGATGCGTAACGGCTTGATAACTATGTAATTGACAGCAGTTGCACCGAAAGAGATGATAGCAATGATTTCAACAATAATTTCTAATGATTCACTCATTTTCAACCCCTTCTATCTTAGATAATTTGTAATACTTCTCAGCATCATAGATTGAGAAGAAAAGCTTGTAACCTAATTCTGACGGTGTTTTACCATCAGGTGAGATGATTTGATGCCCCCACTCAAGCATGCAGCGGTTGCCGTTCTCATCGGTGTACTCGCCGTGCTCGTCCTCATAAACTCTGACATAAATCTCTTCAAGGTCAGTTGTCGATACACCGCTTGTCGGTGTACCGTTCCATTGTGGAACGACTGTCCAACCATTTGCAGCCATAGTATCGAGCGCATCCAGCACCTCTTGGTCGTTTTTGTGGTCGATATGTATACCAAGAGTAATTTTAACCCCTGTGGTACTCGGCATGGCTTTTGATATACGCAGGACTGATTCTTTATCAAGAATGCAATTAGCAAATGCGTTTGAGGCGTTTACTATTTGCCCCGTAAGCTCTGCGTTAAAAACTTGCAGCTTGCTGCAACCGCCGAACGCATACTCTAGATACGTGGCCTTTATCGCCTCCCCACCTAAATCAAACGATTCTAACCCGGAGTTCAAAAAAGTACGGTCTAATCTCGACACATTAGGTAATAGCGTATTCCACGTTTTCAAATTCGTACAGCTGTTAAAGGTCATGTACGTTTGACTCAACTTATCCAGAGACTTCGGCACAAACTCTTTAAGTTTCGTTACACTTTGGAATGTGCGGTTAGAATTCACCAAGCCGGACAACTCATAGATCCATTTTCCATCTTCCGTCAAATCTGTCTTATAATCGGCGTTGACTGATTGCAAACCAGCATCATCTGTGCAAAGTGCATATTTCCATCTCCACGGTAAATATACAACCTCAAGATTCATCGGAATGACTCGTGACGCTAAGTCATCAATTTTTTTATGAGAAGTCTCTATAACCTCGATGTACAACTTCTGCGTGTCGTTGTCGTAATTGATGTAATATCTATCATCATCAACGACATTCGCAATGAGTTGTATAAGCACGCGCCATGTGTACGGCAGTTTCAGGTTCAAATACGTCAGAATACGCGCCTTGCGTTCTTCCAAGGTATCACTTGCTGACGGTGCTATTTGCAGCATGCTCTCCCAGCGTTTAACGCCATATTCCGATGCGCTTTGAATGAATGTATCTTCCAGTGCATTGAAAATACACTCTGCCAGATTGTTAAACTCTGGATTCTCCGCAACAGCTATCTGCCCAAACTGAGCCGTGTCGCGTACGATAGTAATCCAATAATTTGAAATGTCAACTGTTCGCTTATTCATGTGTAATATCTCCTATGCTTACGAGTGAATCTTTATCTACAGAAAGGTTTTCAGCCTTGCCGTTAAGCAATGTTTGCTGGATGTCAACGATACCGGGAATTGTCAGCAAGCGACTCTCAATTTGTGAGATACGCACAACGATGCCGCTTTCCTCGCCTGTGTTCTGCCAATTTTCATTCAATTCTGCAAAGTAGGACTTAATCACGCTGATGACGCTGCTCTGTACGTTATCCCATGAATAGCTGCTTTTATACACCAATGAAAAAGACACGTTCACTGGGGTGCTATATGCACCAACCACTGTGACAATGTGCCCGATAGGCGCGAAACCATCACCCGACCCGTTACCGAAACCGTGGCTGCTTGCAAGAAGTTCCTGCCCAGCTAACACCTCAGCTTCATCATCTTGCTCAGCATTGACTACCAAACATTCAGGGTCAATTTCACCTTGCACGTATTCCACCAAGTCCTCAGATGGTACATCGTGGTCAGAGTTGCTGATGACCACTTTCACCGTACCACCTCCGTTCCACTCGGCGGCTTTGTACAACTTCACGCCGCCAACACCCTGCAAGGAAAGAATCTTCTGTTTATAATCTAGTCTGTTACCACCGAATTCCTCGGACTGGATAGATGAAAAATATCGAGTGCGTAAAGTTTCTGTGTCTTCTTCATCCTCACCGGGGATTGACACCCCTACAATATGCGCGGTCTGTAATCCGTCAATGTAGTCAATCGGGATAAGTTGCCCAGTCACGCCATTGGGTTCACTGCCCAGCGTTTCACATTGCAGGTAGTACAGACCGTCCTCAATTTTTTCCGTGACCACATAGTTCAGGTCATCATGGGAGAAACGGTTGCCAATCGGGATTTCCAGACTGGCCGGGGTGAACTTACCTTTCACAATGGTGTAACTCGCGGGCTTCGGACTGATGCCACGTTCTGCACATCGCCTGATGAGATACTCACGGCTTGCAGTGTCAGCAAATGATTCATTGAGCACACTAGCAAGCGCGATGTACGCATTTTGCAGCTCCACGGATGCAGGAGCCAGCGCGTCAAAAATGATGGAACCCTCGCGCTTGTCAAACGTGACGTTGACCATCGCAAGCATTCGTTGTAAAATCTCGCCTTGTGTTACTGATTCGTACATATCAAATCTCCACCGTTAATTGTTGTTCTGTTTCACCGAAAATTGAGTTTGCTTTGAACTTCACAGCAACCTCACCGAACTTGGATGTGTCAAACTGAAAATCAGTCACACTCACCGTTCTGTCATCTTGCATGATTGCTTCACGAATACGGCGTTCCAGTTCCGGCACAACATACGCGATGTGTTGTCCGAAAAGGTCTTGCAGTTCGACACCATAATTCCATGAATAAATGATGTATTTGTACCGCTCCGTATTCAGAAGTTTGAAAATCGCTTGCTTGTAAGCATCAAGTTCGTCTACATACCCACTCACACGTTGGTCGTGAAGTTTGTAAGTATAGGACGGCTGCGTCTCAATTCGAAACGCATCCCGGAACGTGTAGCTGTTATCTACATCGCTTGAATCCTTCGGTAATAAACCGCTCATATGCTTTCACCACTTGTTTGTAATGTACTGATTCGGTCAACTACAATGTAGTTCTGTCCACCTTGTACTCGCAATAATAGCACTTTTTCACCCTCAGTCAAGCCATTATATACAGTTATTGTCTTTCGGCCTTTTATGGCGTGTTTATGCGTCACAGCGGCAGTGTCTTGTCCATCGTTGCCGTTGCCGTGCTTGTGTGTGTTGTCCTCAGTTGACCATGAAACTTCGATGTCAACTTTATGGTCTTTGACGGCATTCGTCAGAATGAGATAGTTTGCAGGTAAGATGTTATCCGCACGCAATCGGATGCTGAGCGGGTCTTTTGAAACAACCGTACCAAGATACACCTCTGGCATCTGCATGTTGTTGATAACACCAGCGGCGACAAGTTTCATTAAATCCGTGAATTTTGGAGCTGCACCCTCAATCATAAAACTCTTCGTGTCCTATCAAGGTTAAATCCATGCGATGATGCCCATGGTCAAATGTGTGTGTACACTTCTCAATAACCATATCCCATGTTGCTTTTTTGTCGCCTAAATCAAGATTTAAATATATGCGCTTACCTGCACGCGCTCGGATGTCGCCGAACTGCCCGGAAACTGACAATGCACGCGACACACGATTGTGATATTTCAGAATGTTTTTTGCATACTCACGAGGGTTGCTGACGTTGTTTGCTTCGACATAATACGTTAACACGCCCCATTTTTCCTGCCCACCATTCGGTGCTGTATCTTCCGCAATTACCACGCTGTCGCCGCTTTTTTGCTCGCTGTCTACAACGACAACGCGGGTGTATGTGTCAGAATCAATGCTAGACGTATAATTAAAATCCTCTGCGCTTTCTTCATGAATTGTCAGACCGATATGAGAATCCGCGATGCTCTCCAGCGTCAAATACCCTGCATCATCGTACAGGTAGTACATGTTTCGGGTCGCCATGTGGGTAAGCTCCAGCGCCTCCAAAATGATGTCAAGCATCGTCTGGTTCTGCATCTCAAACTTCTCAATGACAAACTTCGTGTTCGGCACGTTTTTCATGGCCAGATGGTAGTCATCACAAATGCGCTTGAGCACTTGATCCGCTCGAACATTTGACATCAGGTAGGTGGTCTTGTTTTTCAAGTACCGAATCTGGTCATAGGCCGTCACCTCAATGTGATGGTTTTTGTTTCGCCGCTTCTGAAAAATGAAGCCAACGAATACCAATTTGTCGCCGAATGTGAAGCGTACACGGTCGCCCTCGTGGAAAGCTAAGCCATCAGTTTTAACCACGGTGAAAACAAGCCTGCCGGGGGAACCTGTGCGCTCAGTCTCCCATGTAAACCCCTCCAAAATGGGTGGTTCATAAATCTTCCCGGCTCGGGTTACAATCTGGATATAACAATTTTCCATGTTAGCTCAACCTCAATTTCTGCCCCGGATAAATCAAGTCCGGGTTGTCAATGTTATTCAGCTTGGCAATGTCTTTGTATTTCTGACCATCACCGAGTTCTTTCTTACATATAGACCACAGCGTGTCGCCCTCTTGCACTGTGTACGTTTTCGGGGTTTTTTTCCCGGTGGTACTACGCGATTTTGTAACCGTAGCCACTAATGCTGTAGCGACTACACCATATGCTGCATCTTCAGCGGCATCAAGCACTTTTTGCAAAGTGGTTGATACGGTCGGATAGTCTTTGTATTCTTTCAATTTGATAGAACACATGGTGTCCATGCCGAGCTCTTCCGCATCTTCTCGATATGTGAAGTCCTCAATGAGAACTTTGATACTTGTGAAGTCAAATATCTGATTATCAGGCGACATACGCGTGATGATGAACTGAAACGGCTCTTTCGTTTCTTTCCACGTATTCAGCAAGGGGATGAGTATTGTCGCGGTGTAATCCCCGACACTGTAATTTGAGAAATGATACTTCTTGCGAGGCAGCAGAAAATCAAATGCGATTTCCCGCAACCCCGGCGAGCGCGGTATGTTAATCTCACCGTGGTTGATGAGTGTTACTGTCTCATTGCCCGATGGTGTTGAAATGTCAATCGCGCCGGGCGTGATAGGCAGCGGAACTACGCCAAAGAAAAAATAATACATAGCAGCATCTCCTTATAAACGAATACCCTCAGCAGAGCATGACATTTCATTTTGAATCTGTCGAGCAATGGCACGCGACACCTCATTAACATCCATACCGTTACGTATCTGATTGTTGTTTGTCATGTGCAGATTTACATGGCTTCGGGTGTACTTATTTATGGTTTCACGAGTTGCAATTTTGCGAACATAATTCATTTCCTCATCGCTCACATTGAGTTTGCCGCTGATATTCCCGGTATCGTTCGCGATGTCTCCGGTGTTTTTGGCTATTTCATCAAGCGCGGGATTATCACCCAGCGCACCGCTGATAGCCTTACCGATGTCATTCATCGAACCATCACCAAGGGCGGTTGCAAAATCCTTGCTACCACCAGTCACCATGTCCTTAATTTGGTCAAATGACAACCCGAGGCTTTCGTCAATTTTTTCGCCTTTTTCATACCAAGCTTTCGCTTCATCACCCAAGTCTTTGTATTCAAGCTTCTTCATGGACTTGTAGCCCTCGGGTTCTGGGCCTACCATATTGTTCAATGCGTTTTCCCAGCCACCTACAGTGCTTGTGAAATTGACTTTACCAAGGTTCACATGCCCGATATTCGATATACCAAGGAACTCTTTTGCCTTATTCGGAAGCATGTTAATCAAGCCGTTGACCATGTCAATCGCACTGTTAACTGCCCATTGAATAGCACTTACGATGGCATTAGCCACAGCATCAATTGAGCCAGCTGCGGCTTTCATAATACCGACCATGGCCAAGCCAAGGTTGACAAACAACTTCTTGACTGAATATGTCGGATGTTGGAACACGTTAGCGAAAAACTCAACGAATGCCGATACCGTGTTCCATATCAACGCGAAAACGTCGTACACGGTTGCCCAAAGAAAACCGAATGCGCCAGCAACCAAACCCGTTGCTGAAATAGATGTTCCGGCAAACTTGTTGACGGCAGCTATGGCCAGATAGTACACGACAACAAGCGCAATGACGGCAAGAACAACCAATGTAATTGGATTCGCTGACATTACTGCATTGAATACCGCCTGTGCCGCCGTCCACAGCTTAGTTGCAGCGGTGCAAATGCCAGTCCAAATCGCCACGGCTATCAGCGGCGCTTTCATGACCAAAAATGCTGCTGCAACACCGTAAACAATGGGCGCAATTAAACTCCAGTTGTTTTTTATAAAGTTGAACACAGCGGCTACAGCGTCAAAAATCCCGCCTAGAACGGGCATGACAATACGCCCGACTGTTTGGAAGACACGACTGATTTTTGAAATCGCGGTTCCGACCGCGTTCGCAAAACGAATGAACCGCTCAGACTTTGTGATGTTGCTGATTGCTTGCAATATCGGGCGCGTTGCTTTCAGTGTGTAGTTTTTGACCGTTGTCCATACCTGACCCCAAGTGTATGGTATTTGATTAAATTGCTGGTTCACACTGTCACTTGCGGCAAACAGCGCGTTCTTTACAACCTCCGCTGAAATCTTGCCTTCTGCTGCGAGTTCTCGCAATTTACCAATAGGTACACCCATGTGGTCTGCAACAGCCTGCATGATGTTCGGAGCGGCCTCAAAAATGGCGTTGAACTCTTCACCGCGGAGCACACCCGAACCGAGTGCCTGAGTAAGCTGGAGCGTTGCCGATGACATTTCAGCCTGACTTGCACCAGCAATGACAAACATCTTGTTCAGCGTTTCAGCAAAGGCAATCGTTTCATCGTTGCTTTTGAATAGGTTTCCGGCACGCAAACCGAGCTTTGCCACAGCATCAGTCATGTCCGTGAATCCACCGCGTGAGCGCATGGCAGCTTGATAAATCTTGTTTTCAAGTTCAGCGGTTGTTTGCAAGCCGTCATTCATCATGTTTAATCGGGCGGTGGTCATGGTGAGCGTGTCAGCTGTACCAATGACACCCTTGGCCGCCTGAACGCCCATGTATGCACCAGCCAGAGCGGTGACTTTGCCAACCAAAACGCTCATGTGACTTGTGCCCTGTCGGATTTTGGTGTTGTGTTTTTCTTGAGCGGCTGCGGCCCGCTGGATAACTGGCGGGGTCTTGCGAATGGCTGCGGTCAAGCGCACTTGGTTTGTTTGCTGCTTATAAATAGCACTGAGTGTTTTCGTGACTTCCGTCTGAAAACGCCGCTCAGCTGCGGCAGCCTGATTGACTTCTTGTTCAATTCTGTTTACTTTCTGCTGAGTAGTACCCAGCTGACGATTGGCAGAGTCAATCTTCCCGGTGCCGAGTGAGCGGTTCAGGGCGGTTTCCAGTCTGCCAAATGTAGTAACTACATTTGTGAGCGTTTTTTCAATCGCCCGCAACGCGGGAGACATACCATCCTTCAATTGTATGCTTGTTTGAATTGTTGCCATGATATGTCTCCCCTTTTACCGTGTTTTTGATTTTGATTTAATCTCGCGTTCTTGTTCCTTCAAGTCATCAGCATAAACTAATGTTGAAGCGATGATGAACGCCTGTGACCATGAATCCAACTCGTAAAAATCACGAGGTAGGATGTGGTGTTTTTGAAAGGCGACATGAGCGAAATACGCCAGTTGGTCGCCCTTGATTAGTTTTTTGCTTCTTCGATTTGCTCGTTGATGTTAATGTCGAAGTCGTTGATTTTCTGAATCTCCAAAGACAACATTGTGTACTCACCAGCCGACAACATCTTATCAAGCAAATCTTCCGCGCTCATCACGCCGTAGGCATCTTGGAGCTGCTTGTTGTTCAAGTCAGGATAGACGATTGTGGCAACGGCCAACTTGTTCAGATACAGGTCGTTGTCGTGCGTATAGCGCACAGCACCATTGGTCTTTGTTTTAACGCGAGAGTCCTTTTTGATGCGCTTGTGAGTGTACTCATCCACCTTGCGGAGCTTCCACTTCAACGGTTCGCCAGTAGTCTTACTGACGAAACTCTTTGACGCTACAAACTCATGAATCTCAGTTGATACCTTGTTTTGTGCAAAAAACTCACTAAAGTCTGACATATTTTGATTCTCCTTTATTGGTTAAATGTTAGGCCATACCGGGCAGAGCGTTGAATGCCTTGACTACTTGGAAGTTGTCGAAAGTACCCTCCACTTCTTCGGTCAGCAAGTCACCCTCAGCATCGAACTTTGACAGCGTGCCACCGTTCAGGTTGCAGTTCTCATAGATGATAGTTTGCTCACCTGCGGCAGATGTCGGGTCACAGTTTGTCACCTGAATCTCGAAGTAGACATCTTCGCCTGTGTTTTTGTACTCCTCCAGCAACAGAACAAAGTCCGATGAAACATAGTGAATCTTGCCTGAGAACTCACCATCCCAGCCGACTGATTTCTTGGCCATGCCGTATGAGCCGAGGCGGGGAACGTCCACCTTGTTCTTGTTTATCTTCGCTTCAAACTGAATGAAGTTGATGGCGTGAATGCGCTTGTCCTTGATGGTGACATACGCTTTCGCCATTTTCGATGAAATGGCGTCCTTACCTTGCAGAATGTTGTTGTTTTCGCTCATGGTTTATATCTCCTTTAGTTGCAAACGGTTTCCATATAAAGCTTCTCCATCGTGCCAATAGGTGTCACATAGTCTTTAACCACAATAGAATCAATGTCATTACCCAGTGTCACAGTGAGAGCCTTGGAATCGTATGTGTCAAATGCTCGCATTGTCACATATTCATTGGTCAGCTTCACCACGTCACCCCAGAATGAGACGCGTCCGTCATCATCGTTCTGAATGTTGCCGAGATACTTGTTGTTAAAGATTCGCTTGATGTCATTGTGACGGTTTTCGGTTGCACGAACGACCTGATTTTTCGAGAAGATTTTACCGTTGTCTTCGGTGTACGTCACAAGTGTGTTGATGTCCATGAGTACACGCACATCATCATCAACCTTATGGAACACGAACTTACCAGCAAGGATGCAGTTTTCAAGTTCCAGTTGAGTGTGCGGTGTTGCAATCGTCAACTCGCCATCATAAATCTTGTTGGTGCAAGACTTGTTGACAGCGCATCCGGCCAGTGCACCAGCCACCCAATACAGAGCGTTTGCCTGTTCAGAAACAAGTGTTACAATGCCCTTGTAGTCCGCTTCAACGTCTACACCGACCATCTGGAACTTGATGCCGCGCTTGTCACGCAGACGCTCCGTGTATGCAGCATAAAGTGCGTTCTGAGCGGTGTCAGTGCATACCAGAATGTCAAACTTGTAAGACTCAAGTTCATTGAGTGCGTTCTGATGCGTGCCAGTTGATGCGGTGCCGTCAGCACCACCCGTGAAGGCCATGCCAGCGGTCACAGCAAGTGCCGTCTTCGACCACGTTACAAACGCATTGTCTGAAAGCTCGGCAGCGGTTGCAACCGTCTGCTGGAATACTTTAGTATCATCAAGAAGCAATGTGACATCGAACTTGTCCGAATTGTCAACATTGTTCTGAATGACAACTTTCAGAGTATTGCCGCGTGAACCTGCATATTTAGCGGTAGCATACGTGCAGCTTGCAGCCTTACCACCTTCATTCAGGTTATACACAAGCACTTTCTGAGCGTGCATGAACAATTCACGAAGTTCCTGCATTTCATCCGCTGTATATGTATACCCGAACACGCCGATTGAGTTCTGCTGGAACTCATCAGCGGTCACAGTATATACGCCAGTCTTACCCCAGCTCAGCGCGATGGGAAGTGCCACCGTACCGCGCTCACCAATGGTGATAACTGAGCCACCTGCGGTTTTAATGTTGATGTATGCACCGGGTAGCACTTTGTTCTGAGAAGTGAATGTACCTCCACCTAAAGCCATAATGGTATCTCCTTTACTTAATTGTTACTTTGAAAGCTTTTCCAATCATGGCAGAAAGTTCGCCATGAGTGTACATCTTATCCTCTTTCAAGTTCGCTTTGAGCCAATCGACCCAACGAGCGTACTTGCGAGACTTGAGAATCTGCTTTTTGCTGAAAGCATATTCCACGGTTTCTGTCTTTTTGGTTTCTTCTGCCATATTGTTATTCCTCCATGATTAGAGTTTGCATGCGAGGTTGCTCATCTTGTACACCTATGAATCGGTCATAGCTTATAAAAAAATGAAGCACACCATCCACAATTTCTGATGACATTTTAGTACCTCGTACTAAATTGTCAAGCACATTTATGTATTCAAGTGCAAAATGTAAGTTGTTCTCCACCTCATACATTTCTGTCTTTTCTCGATTGCTCTTTGAGGGGAAATAATGAATGTCAAATCGGTTCTTTTTCAAGTACCTGCCAGTCAGATACGGCACAGTCTCACCCTGTATGTGCAGGATGAAAAAACAGGGCTCTTTGAACCCCTGTGGCACGTCCTCTTTGTAAATCGTGCATTCAGCCCCGAACGCCTTGTTTAAAGCGGCTGCAATGCCGTCTATGATGTCGTTTATCATTGCAATGCTCCGTCTAAAAGTTGTTTCAGTTTTCGCTCAATAATGCCGGGTAACTCGGATTCTAATTCTGCTTCCGATTTTGTCAACATGAACTTACCCTCCACCCAGCCTTTTTTCAGCCGTTTACCGATGGCGGGAACAAATCGGCCCGGTGTCTGTCTATGCCCATATTCCACATATGAGGCGTATTTCACCGGATTGATGATTTTGACCTGATACCCACCGTCTATTTTTTCAAGCTTAATGTTTTTGACATTCCAACCTCGCCGTAATGTACCACCTGTTTTTCCGCTCTCAGCCGGATATATACCAACAGGGGTACGCGCTCTGACCTTTGCAAACAAACGCATAGCGGCTTCATTGGTGAGCTTTCGTATAAACGCCTCACGTTCTTTTTCGCCGATGAGTTCGAGCTTCTTCTGAAACTCGACCAGTTCTGTGATGTCAACTTTCGCGTTCATGCGCGGTCATCCTCCAGTTCAAGCACAATCTCCTGATGCGTCTGATACACAGCAGGTTCGCCACTATTCTTGTACACGGTCGATACACCGTTGCGCGTCACAATGATTTTTGAACCCGCTTTGATCCGAATGTCCGGTGCAACATGCAGCTTTGAAACAAGCGTGATATTTGATGCCATACTTTCAGTGGCATGCACTATCGTTTTGTGTGAGATGTGGCAAGGGATGTCGGTATACACTTGCACCTCACGCACAAATGACAGATTATCTTCTGTCACATGCTGATATTCAATCACGCTGCACTTGTCAAAGTACAGTTGCTCAATGTGTTTTCGTGCAAATGATATGTCCATAGTTACCACCTCAGTTTTCGATGTGCGATGAGCTCTGAGTCATGCCCCTGCACCATCTTGTCAAGAAATGCAGTGAAAGTTGCTTCACGGTCAATAGTTGCAGCATATTCAACCGTTGTATCGCCGTCTTGAATCTTCTTGATAATCGGCTCAATCTGCACGCTTGACAATTGCCCGATGGATTTTTTCGTCAACAGAAAATCACCAGCGGCAATGTCAATCAAAACGTGTGCCAGACAATCGGGAACCTCGATTATGTTGCAGAAATGTTTGATGTACTGCTCAGCTTTCTGCACAGCAAATTGAATCCCAAAATCATCACTAGCAACAACTTCATAACCAATTGATTTCAGCCGCTCTTTTACTTGTTCAATCATAATTTTCACCCTCATAAAAGAAAGGGGGTCAGGGTTTCCCCCAACCCCCTTGTAGGTTTAACCCTCAGAGATGATTCGCGCGAACGGAATGAGCTCGTGAGGCCATTTCTCACCAGTCACAGTGTTCTGGATGACCTTCCAGTTCGTACCCACGGCAAACTCTGCATTAGTCGGGGACTGAGTTGCAGGAGTGCCCTCGAAGCTCAGGCCACGCGGGATGACATAAGAACGGCGGCGGTTGATGAGGATGTCAATACCACCTTTTTCACGCGGCAGACGTTCCTTTTCAACTGCGTTCTTGGCACCCAGCTCGTCATAGTCGAATGCACCTGCACCGAGCAGATAAGTGGTGTACTTACCAGTTGCAGTGTCGAACGGCACATCATCATCAATAATGACGCGGCGACCGTTCCAAGTTGCCATGCTCATGTCGCGCTCCATACCGTTCGGATCAGTGCCCTTGTAGTAGGAAAGGAGCTTCTGACTCTCAAGGTTCGTGGCAACAGCGGAGTGCATGATGCAAGTGGTAAAGATGTTCTTGCGCATGCCGCTTGCTCGCTGGATAGCACGATTCAGCGTATCAGCGCCAACCTCCTTGTCCACGGAATCGACACCAGTGATGTCATAGGTGTGCTTCTCCACGAACTCTTCGCTGACAGCATCAGTCATGCCGAACATACCAGTGATGACAGACGTGATGGTTTTCATCGTCTGGTCATCCCAGTAGTCAGCAATCTGCTGACCCATCCAAGCAAGCGGGTCTACACCGCCCGTGATGTCATACACGAACTGATTTTCACCCCATGCCTTAGCACGACCGAAAGACGTGATTCGATATGACAGCGTTCCGATGCTGTCATACGGAATATCCGTCTTACCATCGTAGTTCACGGGCTCTTCATCGCTAATGCGACCCATCATCGGAATGCGGGTTGCAAAAGTACCAGTGTGCGCACTAAGCAGCTGCTTAATGCGGGGATTGCGTACAATAGCACCTGAGCTAAGCAGGGCGTTTACGCGCATATGAGGAAGAGATTGAACGTAGGAACCGTAAATCTCATCGTCAAACTTAAAACCGTTGAATTCGATTTCAGCCATAATTTTTCACCTTTGTTGTTAGATTTGTGAACCCCGGAACTGTGCTGCAAATGCCTCATAGCTACCGGGCTGTGCTGTAGGTGTGGGAGTACCACTTCCCTCAGCGGCTTTTGTACCTGCAACAGTTGGCTTCACTTCACCATCGAACATGTATGAATCAGACGCTTTCAATTTAGCAATCTGCTCAGACAGGCCAACGATTGTGTCACCGTCCATTTTGGCATCCTCCAGATTCAGCAGAGCGCGAACCGCTTTGACGTTTTTCGCCTTGGCGTTCGTCAATGCCAGAGTCACAGCGTTGTCAATGCCCATCTGCCTAATCTTGGCTTCATAGGCTTCATTTGACTTCTTGTTATCCTCTTGCAGCTTACTGATCTGCGCGTGAAGTTTTTCTGAGTCACCTGCTGACTTTTTCAGCGTTTCAAGCTGCTTGTCTCTTTCGGAGACATGCTGCTTGTATGTAGAAATCTGTTCTTCGAGCTCAGTCTGTTTAGACTTGAGTGATGTGACAGACTTACCATGTTCGGCCATGATTTTATCCACGGCTTCATCTGAAAGCCCCAGTGATGTTAGAAATTCGCGTTTCATTTTGGTTTTCTCCTTACGTTTGTTGACGGAGTTTCGGCTCCGTAGGTTGAGGTGATGACGCTCACCTCTTAGCGTTAAATGTTTTTACTATTTTTCCAGCAACATGTCAATTCTTTTCTTTAGTGAATTAACGCGTTAAAGGGTTATAGTTTAATTATAGCTCGACAAGGGATTACTTGTCGAGCTTTTGTTGATTCTTCTTAGTGTTGACGATTGAGAAGTAATCAAGGAAGTTGATTACTTTTTCCAACACTGAATCATCTTTTGTGGTCGGAGTCAATTTCACGATGATTGATGCGCATGAAACGATGCCACCAATCCATGCAAGTATTGTCTCACTATGAGTTGTGATGTAGTCCAACATAATTTATTCTCCTTTCTAAGGTTAAGATTCTAATGCGGTAAGTCGTGACTCGATGCTGCTTATTTTACTAGCAATGTTCGAGAGATTGTTATTCAACGTGTTCAATTCTGAAACAGAAATGACAGATGAAGCCGTGATGTTACCATTCGCATCAGTAATCAGAATGGCATTAGGTGTACCATAATTTTTAGGTGCATAACTATCATCCTCATTCGTCAGACTTGCCAGACTTGTTACGATGTTTGAAAGATTCACTTTCTCTTCGGGTGTAATATGTACATCCGAGCTATTAACATGTGATAACGCGGTATTAAGGTTTTGTTTTTCAACAGCCGTCACATGAGCATTTGTATCGTTTATATGCTCATCAACCACACTTGTATCAAACGCAACTTCATTGACGGCTTTTTTGATTGCAGCGTTGTCATCTGACAGTTTCAGCATGTTTGTTGCCGCCTTGACATTGATGCTCGCATTTGCCGGGCAGGTGGTAATCTGCACACCGCTCGCGTTGTACACTTTACACTCAGCCGTTGCGGTGATAGTGTAAACCTCATTCAGTTTTACGTAATAAGTTACCATACGTCAGATGCCATTCTTTGCGGGGCAGACGGCGTTTTCACCGCCTGCCCCATAAGTTTACTTCTCCAGCTCAGCAACGCGGGCAGAGAGCGCCTGCACGGCTACAATGAGCGGGAATACGAGGTCGGAAGTCTTGACGCCGAGCATACCACCCCCATCCTTGGTGACAAGACGCTTGGCAAGTTCGGGAGACAACTTCTCAATCTGTTGTGCAATCACGCCAACGCAAGGTGTTTCGTTACCCTTGTAATTGAACGTCTTGACATCAATCGCGTTGATGAAGTCAATGCAAGCCTGCGTATCAACAGGGGCGATGTTCTCTTTCACACGCTCATCAGAAGATACTGAAATAGTAACCTTCGAGTAAATAGCAGAACCTGCAATCATCGTCTCTACGTTGTTTGACGAGAAGGTAATCATCGTACCACTGTTGAACAGCGTCTGCGTTCCCTTGAGACGTACCAGACCACCGCTGAAATTGGTTTCACCAGTAATCGTGCCGCCAGCGGTGGGGAAGTATGTGCTGTGGGTGTGCGTGCTTGAAGCATACTCGGTGTGAGTATGGCTTGAAGCTGCCTTACCAGCGAGGGCAGATGTCAGACCGCTGATGTCACTCGTGCTGTGGCTGTGCGTGGTGGGTGCATAATCGTGCCCGTGACCAATATCAGCCTTACCGTTAAGCATGTTGTCAACCTGCGTCTTGGTGTATGCGTCAATCGTTGCAGCGTCACCAGCGTCACCCTTTTCACCTTTAAGGTCAACAGAGGGCGGGTTCTGCAATCCACCATCATTCGTCCATGACAGGGTTGTACCAGTCATGACAGGTGTGAACGTCACACCGTTTGCACCAGCTACACCATCGGCACCGGGAGCACCGTCAGCACCCTTGATGTTGGCAGATGCAACAGGAACCATGTCGGGTTTGCTACCTACCCAAGAAAGAGTACCGTCAGTAGAAAGAGCGGGGATGTAGTACCCACCATCCTCACCGTCAGCTCCAGCTTCACCCGAACCACTGCCAGCATTACCGATAGCAGATTCAAGCTGCGTGAGCTTGGTGGTCAGAGACACGTCAGACGTGCCAACGTTGATTTCATTCGTACTATGAGCTGCACGAACATGGAACGGAATCTCGACTTGGAAAGTCTGCGTCTCACGGTTGTACCACTGTCCAATGAGCGACTGATCCAAAGAATCAATAGCAATATAGAACGGGTCAGTAGATTCAGCTTCCAGCTCCACTACGTTGAGGCAGATGTCTTTCTCATCGAGAATGGCATAGAAGTATTGTACAACCTCCTCCCAATTGCTCGTTGATGCGTTCCAACGCTTGCCAATCACGCTCTGTGAGGTGTACTGTTCCTCAGTGATAGCAATATACCCCGGCACCGTTGAAAGGTCAGTCGGCATGGCATAAACGCTTGTGCAGACGTTGTTTGCGTCAATATAAGCGAAATAATACATAATTTTGATTTGGTTTTTGTTGTTTGTATTCCGAACACAAACCGTATGTGTTCAGGAAAATTGTTTAACGCATTGTAAAATACTTAGCTTCTACAAGTTCTACATCATTAACTCTTGCAGAAACAACATCACCCTTACTGACAGGGATGAACAACTGATTGGCACCGTAGTCATAAGCACACATGGTCATGACTTCCTTGCCATTAACACTCAAGTATAAATTGCTCGCGGCACTACCACCGAGACCACGGTGAATGCGAACGAAAAGCCAAGCATGGCAAGGCATCGTTATGCCGCTTGTTATCGTAGACAAGACATCGACTGAATTTGCATAGTCAGGGAAACGAACAGTCGTTTTATCAGTCATCAGCTCACGCCATACACCGATTGTTGAACCGCTGATTGAACGAACGAACGTGCGTACAGTGTGGTCATTCAAGTCCACCACGTAGCACTCCTGAATGATTCGGTTCGTTGACGGTGAATCCGTCACTCGCAACATGCAATATGTGCAGGTAATCGGTGTTGTGAACGAACCCGAGCAGATATATTCACCGTCCTCCAGCAACTCATTCAAGTTGGCATCAGCAACCAGTTTTGCACCAGTGCGAGCGAGAACATTGCCGAAATGGTCTTCAAATTGGCCGATAGGCTTTTCAACGCCAGTTTGTGCATCCCAACCGCCAGTCAGGGTTGCCCCCTGCGTAGTGCCCCTGCTAGGGTTAGTCAACCCCTTACCTGCACCATACTGAGCAAGGCCGAGTTCATAGGTAATAGCATTACCAGATGCACCAGCAGATGAGGCCGTTAACAGAATCTTTACAGCCTCGCCATTTGACACATTTGAGGCAATAACACCACAATTTGCACTGTTGATTGTGTCCACCCACACTGACGGCTCAAGCACATAAACCGTGTCGCTTGTATCATCTACATAAATATGTTTTCCGTTGATGTACAGGCCCGAATCAGCATAAGGACTTGAACCGAGATTCACCGTGCCAGTTGCAGCCATGGCCGAAGTAGATGCAGGCTCCTCCCATTGGTAATACAGTGAACCCGCTGTGCGCTCGGCAACAGGAATGGAATTGCCCGGCAACATGTATATCATCTTGAGCGGTGCCGAATCGGAACGAGCATTGATTAAATCAAGCCACTGTTTCATTATTGTGGGGTAATCCCCCACAATCTGCGATTCATCAATAGATGCGCTGTTCAGAATGATGCCCTGATAGGTGTTGAATACGGCTGCACTGTTTTTCTCAGCCTTGAACGAAATCTGATAGGCGATTGCTCCAGCATGCCGTAACGTGCGAGCTGACAGCGGCCATGTGAGAACGAGCTGTGACCCGCTCACGGTCTTAGTCAGCTCGGTCATGTCAATCTCGCCATTGATGCAGGTGATAGCATACGCCTTGTAGTTTCGCAAATCTATCTGGTCGTACTTGTAGCTGTCTCGTGTAAATGTCAGGACAGTTGTATCAGCTTCATATTGCTTAACAGCAATCTTTTGCGGGGTAATTTCTCGGTTGTTTTTAATTTCAAGCTTCATGGCTCAAGTCTCCTGAATGTTGTATGTATTCTATCAATTTTGATGCTCATGTCAACTCAATAAATGACATCATCTTCACTAGGTATTTCACCGATGTCACCCTCAACATCAAGCTTAGTCAACCAGTGAAAGAAATACCTATTTTTCAGTATGTGGTAATAGCCCAACATCGTACCCGGTTCAGGGTAGAACGTGCCACCCATAGGCGGTGAAGAAGCCACGATTTCATCCAAGTTTTCACGCAAGCCGTCATCTTCTTCACCATTAAACAAGACGGTGATTTTACCATCGACTTCTTCGATGGTAATAATCAGGTCTTCGCCTTTAGCTGTGATTTTGCTCATAGTCTAAACCTCCTTATTTCATGAGTAACAGGCCGTAAATAAGCTCAGCCATATCTTTATCTGTCAGCAGTTGCAGCGGGTTTGTATAGCCAAGCTCAAAGCCCATGGAAACAATCTCATACGCTGTCTCGCCATAGTCCTTGCCCATGTACGGATTGATGAAGTCATCAAATCGGCTCTTCTCATTCCGGCCATACCCAGTACCGAGCCATTCCAAGAGCTCACCCTTTGTACGGCGGTCGTAGAATGTCTTTTCAATGTCCAGCAGGTCATCCACCGTGCGCTCAAATCGGTGCCCGAGCTCATGCACAGCGGTTCGGAATTGCCGTGACAGCTCTTCACCGCTGATAGCAATTGTGGCCTTACCGTGTGAGTAGAAACCGCGTTCCACCTTTTTCAATGTGAGCTTGCCAAACAGTGCTGACGCATCAACCCAGTCAGTCGGGTAATGTGAGTATGCCTTTACAACCGCTTGAACAACCTTTGACTTAGAATTGTTCAAATGTACTTTTAGCAGGTCATCGACATTGCTTGCACCCACGGGTCGCACCTGTGAAACGAGCTTCTTAACCACTGCGGCATTTTTGATTTCCATGCCTTCGGTTGCATCCAAGAATGCCTTTTCTGCCTTTTTGTACTTGTCCCACAATTCAAGACCTTTTGAGGTCTTGCGATGGCGCATGTACTCTTTACCAGCATCATCTTTTGCTTTACGCAATTTCTCAATTTCATCACCACCGATGAGCTGCGTATTATCCAATTCGTCAATGAGAGCTTTACCTGCCCGCTGATAGTCCTTTTCAATGAGCTTGCGAGTGTCGGCGATGTCATCTGTCAGAGTGGCGATGTCATCTGTCAGCGTAGCCGCTGATGTGCGCTTGGCTGTAAGTGCATCCTCCAGTTCATCCAGCTGAGTGTTGAGGTCGTCAATGTCGATGCCCTCCACAAATGACTTCATATCTTCCATGCGCTTCACCTGACTTTGTGCGGTAGTCAGTTCACGCTTGGCGTCTACTAGGCCGTCAAATAAATCATCATAGTTGACACCGCGTTTCCACGTGCGCCATTCGTCATATTCAGGCGTTCCACGCTCAGGGCGTTCAAAGTATCGGCTGTGCTTCGCCTCCAACTCATCCACTTTCTTCTGCCAGTGCTTGACTTCATCCTGCATGCCGGAAATCCCGGTATCAACATCTAGGTCTTTCCATGTGTTGTACTTGGTCTGCTCGGCTTGCAACTTGGTCTGTTTGACTTCGAGCACCTGAATGTCATCTTTCACATTGTTCAGGTCACGTATCTTATTTTGTTTCTCCGCCGTTTTTGTGCGGAGTGTCTGCTGGTCATTGTCCAAGTCGGCCTTGACCCGCTCCACCTTTTCTTTCAGCGTTTTCGGCTCAGGCTCCACATCAGGCTTCACAACGTCCTTGCCGTTGCCCTTGACATACTTCTCTTCCCATTCATGGTATGAAATATCTTCCGGTATGTATTCGCTCTTTCCATCCTCATTTCTTGCCATGCGTTCAGTCACATTGTCATCAAAGTGCGGTGTCATTACTGAACGGCAGCGACAATGTAAAGGCGGGGCATTCGTGCCGATAATGACATCTTCGGTCTTGAACACCTTGCCGTCCATGTCTCGGCATAAGTCCGAGGTATGGCTGTCTAATGTGGCAACGAACCGCTGCTCTTCGACCTCCATCTCTTTGAAACTGTCCTGATCCGCTTTGCTCGAAAAATAGGCTGCTTCCGTCATTACCAGATTGCCAGCCTTTTTCTTCGAGACACCATACTTTGCAGAAATCATCTCAATGAGCTTGTCGGGTGAATCCCCGCGTGCAATCATTTGTGTGAGTCCGGTGTGCAGGTCATTCACCAGCTGCGGGCGATGTTGCCCCCAGATGCGTTCAGAGAAGTTTTTACCATCAGGAGCCCAAGGACGGCTCAGCACCTTGTCAACCTTGTTGGTGTCAAGCTCGGCAAATGAATGCCCGATGCCAAGGCCGGACTGTACCATGTGGCCCGTCTTGTAATAGCCCTCGGTGTACATGTCAGAAAGCATGCGAGTCATGCCATCGGCTTCTTTTGCCATGAGGCATTCGGCATGATTCTGCATCTGCACTTTCATGGCTTCCAGACGCGAAATGCGGTAACGCAATGAAGCATTTTCAAGCTCTTTCTGCCACTCGCCGCTGATGGCATTCTCCTTGCCGTACTTTATGTATTCATCAACTGTCCAACGAAACTCTTTCAGTTCGTTGGTGGTGAGCATTTTCTTGGCTTCGGACAACGACACGCCATTGTTTGCAGCAAGGCGATTGTACAGCACCAGCACATCTTTATGAGTTGCGCGTGCCGCTTGGGTGTATTGTTCTTCAAGGTCGTGCATGTACCGCTCGGCCTTGTTATGCTGCGCTTCTTCGAGTTGGAGACTGCGCTTCTCCCAATACTCACTTGTTCGCCTTTTCATTCTTCACATCACCCTGTTTCTCTTTCTTAGGCTGCTGTTGCTGCGGTTTGCCCGGTGCAGGTGCCCCCATACCCGGCATGGCTCCGGCATAGGCGTCCATGGCTTCTTCTTTCTCTTTGTCCACTCGTTTCTGTTCCTCTTCGGGGTCATCAACGAACGGCAGCTGTTTGAGCTTAGTGACGTTAGAAACTTCTACGCCCATGCTCACCATTGAGGCAATGACTTCGGTTTCATTCACGATGGTGTCACGGTTGAATACAACATCCACGGTCTGTTCATCAGCTGCACCGATAAAGTTGTTCACGAACCACAGCAAATCCTCAAATGAAGCTTGGAACTCAGTTTCCATGTCATTTGCATCCATGTCGATGTCTGACAGAATACTCTTAATGTTCATTTGATTCGGGCTGCCAGATTTAAGCTCCGTGAAGTCAAAGCCTCGGCAGTTGTCAATCAGTGCTTGTTTCAGCACTTTCAGAATTGACTCATAGTTGGCGGCATTGACCTCAATTTGCAGCGTGCGAACATCACCGCGTGAACCGTCATAGCCCTCCACCTTAACGGCATTGTACTGAGCCAACCGCTGACGGAACTCGGCCAGATTCTCACCGCCAAAGTTCTCAAGTACCAGAATGGTACTGCGGGCATCCTCGGCCATGTCATCATTGTACTTTGACAGAATCGTGTTGATGGCATCCTGCAAGCTCTTGCAGCGGGTCAACAGGCCGATTTCCTTTGAGTTAAACTTGAACGGTATGAGCGGGATTTTCTCCCAGTTGCGGCCCTCCTCAACATCTCCGGTCTTGACTTTCATGTGCGGTTGCTTCGGCTTATTCAAGTCAGGCTCAAGGCGGTTGTTCTCATAGGTGTAGTATTCCACCCCATCAGCCTTGTACAGCTCGACTTTTCGCACCAAGTCATACGGGTCTTTTGCTCCAACGCGTTCCTCCAAGTATGAGCGGGCACACATATAAACATCGGTATGAGCTGTATCTGTCCAGAATGGCAGCACCTCATACGCAGGGAACATCTTGAATTGCAATTTGTCGTTCTCGATGTAGACGTACAGCCAAGCAATACCGGAGTTGATAGCACCTGCACCTACGCGCTTGATGGTGCGGTGGAACCGCTTGTTGAACACCGTTTGCAACTGCTCAACGTACTTCTCATCATCACTTGAGAACGTGATAGGTTGACCGAGCAGGTAGTTCACCTTTTGGTCTGCAATCTTGCCATATTGGTTATCAATGATTTTGTTATTCGGCAGATATTTGATTTCCACCATCTCACCATCTTCACCCAGTATGGTTCGGCGTTTCTTTAGAATGTCATGTTTGCCCTCATAATACCTATCGCCATCAATCTGCATCTGACGCTCAGGCGATGCCAGCCAGCGGTTGATACAGAGCTCAAGATATTTATGATCCGACAGTTTGTGATAGTTGTTTGCTGCGATAATCATTTTCGTACCTGCCCAACGTAAAAAGTTTCTCCAAAGCGACATATTCTGACCTTCATTCTGCGCATATTGTAAACCTCATTTTTTCATTGTCAATCCAATTTTTTAATCAAAACTCACCATTGACGGTCGGCTAAAGCCCTCAAGTGCATAACGCATGGCATCCATCAGGTGGTTGAAATCGTCAATCGGCTGATTCAGCTTCTTGCCGAACTTGTCCTCATCCCATACGTAGTTGCTTATTTCTGTGAGGAAGTTCACACAACTTGGGTGAATAATGATATTGAAACCCTGAATGAAGTCAATGCCATTGTTCACTGACCCTTTGCCCTTGCGTGATGGGCGAACGCGATTCAAGCCCAGTTTTCGCAAGGTTGCAATACTTTTCGGCTCCGAACAGTCAGCTATGATTTTCTCCTTGGCATACCCCATTCTGACAATCTCGGCATGTATGTCCTCATTCAGCATGGCCTTGCCGTACATCTCATCAAACACATAAAGCTCTTTGTTGGCTTCATCAATCAGGCCACAGAACAGGGCTGATGGGTCATTGGTATACCCGAAGTCAAGACCGAATACCGATTGCACACCGGGCCGCTTTGAGACTTCATTGACATCAAATGACTTTTCCACCCAGTTCTCATACACAAGGCCGTCAACAATACCCCATTCGCCTAATCCGGCCACCCGGTATCGTTTCGGGCGGTGCAGACGCATGTCCTCGAACAACTTGAGGTCGGCTTCATCCAGCCATTCATTGCACATGTAGTTTGTTGTCTTGGCCAGTATCTCGGGGTCTTGTACATCGAAGAATCGGGGCTTTATCCAGTGGCGGTCTGTCCATGGGTTGAATGTCAACGTGATTTGTTTCCACAAGCCCGGTGGAACCTGACCACGGATGGATTCATCAAGCATGTTGAAATCTTCTTCCTTGTTGATTTCATAGGCTTCCTCAATCCAACACCAACACAGATGCCCCTTGTCAACCGTGATTGAGGTAACTTTCAGCGGGTCATCCAGCCCACGGAAATATATCTTCTGCCCGGTAGGCGTGTAGGTCATTTCAAGCGGGTTGACATTGCACTTCCAAAGATGCTCAACGCCTAACCGCTGCATGGCCCATTTCAGTTCCTTGTAGCAACTGTCTTTCAGGGTTCGCTCAGTCTTGCGAATGACAAGCAGATTCGCGTCTGGATGCTGAATCAATTTCGTTATGTAGTACAGGCCTGTAGTTTTCGACTTCTTACTTGCACGGCTGCCCTTGCAGACGCGGTATCGGCCTTTGAAACGCCAGAAGTCACCATACCCTTTGCCAATCAAATCAGGCAGGTATTTGACATCCGCTTTAGTCTGCGATTTCATTGTCACCACTCAACACAATAGGCAGTTTTCCTTGAACGTCCAAATCCCACTTGTCCTTGTATTTGTGTGCAGCCCAGTTCTTAGCAAGGAAGATACATGCAGCTACATCCGGCGGGTAATACTTATTGACAATCTGCTTTTTCCCTTTGTTGTCTATCACTTGCTCTTTCTCATGAAAGCCCAGAGCTCGCTTGTACAGTGCATTCTCCACATGTGAGACGCTCACCCCGCGTGCAATCATGAACTTCAAGCCCAACACCGGATATTTATTTTTCCAGTCAATCAAGCATTTTTGAGTGATTTTCATGTTGTCTGCTATCTGTTTGTCAAACAGGCCATCATCCAACCACTTCTGTATTTCAGCAAGGCCCTCACCCTCCGTCCAATACACGATTTTTTCTTTAGACGGTGGAGACTTTCGAGGCTTCTTGTTCTTTTTGTCTACAGCCATGATGTTTTTCTCCTTTCTTACCATAATTCAATTAAAAATCAAGTCTTTTTTGCTGCCAGATACACAAATGGTGTATCGCATGCAGCGATTAACAACTTGATTGTGTAGGTCGTCACAAATAGCTCCACCAGTACATCCAGCTCGAACACGCCCCAGAACGCAATGAAATTGAATATGGACGTGTCTACCAGCTGACTCACCATAGTAGACCCATTGTTACGCACCCATAGCGGGAAGCGGCTCAGGGCATGGAATAGCCAAGTGTCGAGCATGTTTGCAATGAGGTATGCCAGCATGCTACCCAGACAGATACGAGGTGTCAGAGTGAACAGCACCTCCATGGCCGGGCTTGCGAAGTCCGCTGCATTAGGTATGTACAAGAGATTGACCTGCGTAAATATGGTGAATAGCACCATAGCAGAAAAGCCTAGATACACCGCTTTTCGGGCTGCTTGTATACCATAGTTAGCACCTAGAATATCAGTCACTAAGAACGTTGTGCCATAGATGACATTCCCCAACGTGAGCGACATGCTGAATAAATCCACACACTTGATGACCTCAATGTTGGCCAGCACCGTTGCAAACACCATCCAACAATACAGCCCTGTCTTACCGAAAAACTTGTAAGCTATCAAAATACCAGAGAAGTTAAGAATCAACGTGATAAAGAACAGAAACTCATTCATTCAGATGCCCCCATTTCCGGTGATAGTGTCGCTGCATCTCCATTCCGGCTTGATAGTTGGCAAAGACAACAGTACGCAGATTTTCTCTTGTGAATGAAGACTTTACACGCTTATTTCCAACCTTGGAGAACACCGCCC
>JAEIGA010001454.1_pt1 | contig 37075 bp, 59 predicted proteins | sample 9270691 | NCBI WGS metagenome assembly JAEIGA01 (sample SAMN17057246, study PRJNA624740) | gut metagenome | biome: biome; isolation source: fecal sample | host: Bos grunniens | place: China: Xizang | collected 2019
AGGACCTTGAGCCTGAGGATGCAAATGACCACTTGATAAACAGTGCGCAATATGCGTGGATCCCATACACACCTAAAATCGGAGGAAAAGAATGATACTGGATAAATTCAAGCGAGCGATTCGGTCACTCCTGAGACTGGATCCTCCGCAAAGGCAAACCTTTACCGTTCAGGAGGAATTTGATTACTACTCTAACGCATTCGCCAATAAGCTGTGGTTTAGAGGCTCGGCATCAGAGCTCAATCAGTTTTACAGACAGCTTAATAGCGATACGTGCCCGTTCTGGGGAAGCGTCCCTACGAGAGGCCTTGAGATCAGAAAGATCCATACCGGCATCCCTAAGCTGGTGGTCAACACTCTCACCAACATCATTATCAGAGACCTGAATGATATCGAGTATGAGAACGTAGAAAAGAATGATATCTGGCAGGATATCGCAAAAGAGAACAAGCTGAATGAGCTGCTTGCGACTGCCACAAAGGACATGCTGGTGGTTGGTGACGGTGCCATGAAGATCACCTTTGACCCCGGGCTTTCTAAGTACCCGATCCTCGAATGGGTGGCCGGTGATAAGGTCGAGTATAAGTATGAGCGCGGCAGACTGCGCGAGATTATCTTCCGAACCGAGTATAAGCAGAAGAATGGCAAATACACTCTCTTTGAGGTATACGGCTGGGGATATATCACCTATAAGCTCTACAAAGAAGAGAATGAGGTTGAGCTTACTGCGTTTGAAGAGACCGCAATGCTTCAGAATGTGGCCTTTGATAAGTCCTTTATGATGGCCGTACCTTATAAGATGATTGCTTCTGATCGGTGGACCGGTAGAGGTCAGTCTATCTTTGAAGGCAAGACCGACAATTTCGATGCGTTGGATGAGGCATGGTCTCAGTGGGTACACGCAATGCGTACCAGTAGACCTACCAAGTACATCCCCGACATCCTGATCCCAAGAGATGAGGAAAACGGCAGACTGCTGAAGCCCAACGCGTTTGATAATCAGTTTATTGCAACTGAGTCCTCCATGATGGAAGGTGCAAAGAACGAGATTGAGATCAAACAGCCCGACTTCCCTTCTGAGGCTTATAACAACACCTACATCACGGCGCTTGACCTTGCACTGCAGGGCCTCATCAGCCCCTCCACTTTGGGTATCGATGTAAAGAAGCTTGATAATGCAGAAGCTCAGAGAGAAAAAGAGAAAGCAACCCTCTACACCAGAGGCATGATGATCGAGTCTCTGAGCGCGTTTTTGCAGCTTCTGGCAGACTTTGTTTTTAAGGCTTATAACACGTCTCTGAGACGTCCTCTTGAAGATACAGAGACCGTGGTGAGCTTTGGCGAGTATGCTAACCCGAGCTTTGAGGCTGTAGTTGAGACCCTCTCGAATCCCAATACTCCTATGAGCATTGAGGCTAAGATTGAGGAGCTCTGGGGAGACAGCAAGGACCAAGCTTGGAAAGATGAAGAAGTTAAGAGAATCAAAGAGCAGCAGGGAATCGTAACGATGGAAGAGCCGGCTGTTAACGCTTCGTTTGTAGGGGGGGTACAGGAATGATAAGAGGAACTACTCCAACCCATACCTTTACACTTCCGTTTGAGGTTTCTGTCATTAAATCTTTGGTCATCATATATGCGCAGAATGATATCGAGGTGCTTAGGAAAGAAAAAAATGATTGCACCCTCGATGGAAATACCATTGTGACAAAGCTCACACAGGAAGAGTCGCTGAAATTTAATCACAGCATGCCGGTACAGATTCAGCTTAAAATTTTAACTGCCGGCAACGATGCGCTCGCGTCATACATTCATACCGTTCCGGTTTTGAAGTGCCTGACAGATGAGGTGCTCGCATGAAATTAGATGTTGGCTTTTCTGAAAATAATCAAAGCCTTGCATCACCGGTCGCCGAAAACGATTCGACATTTGCTGCCAGTGTAGGCGATTATCTGCTCGTTAGCAGCGGCGGAGGCGGCGTTGGCGAAAGCATAGCAGGGCAAACAGTCCATCCTTATGACTCCCAAGAAACCTCAGACGATAACACGTTTCTCAAGACTCTCAAAGACCCCGTTGTCGCCAGCGCTGGTGCTGAAATCTTTAATGATTACGAAAACAACATAGCAGCAGGGCGTTATTCGAGGGCTTCGGGCTTTGGTACACAGGCGTTAGGAGATTTCTCCGAATCGAGTGGTTGGCTAACGATAGCAGGTGGTTATTGCTCCGTTGCGAGTGGTAGAAGAAATTTTGCATTGGGTTCTTATGCTCACGCAGAAGGCATTCGCACATCTGCTCCGCAAAATGCCTCGCACTCAGAGGGTGAGGGTACAAATGCTAATGGCGGAAGAGCTCACGCAGAAGGATATTATACAACGTGTAGCCACAATCAGGCTCACGCCGAAGGCATGAATACAGTAGCGAGCGCCGTCAATTCTCACGCCGAAGGATGGGGCACCACTGCAAGTGGTCAAAATTCTTTTGCTGGCGGTAAAAACACAACCGCATCTGCTACAAATTCCACCGCAAAAGGGCAAAATACCATTGCTGCGGGTGCTAACCAAACCGCGCTTGGTAAGTACAACATCAAGGACACAAGCAGTTTTATCATAGTCGGTAAAGGCACAAGCGACACGGCACGAAGCAACGCATTCACGCTGTCTTCTGCTGGCGCCGGTTGGTTTGCTGGCGCGGTAACAAGTAATGGTGCCGACTACGCCGAGCTTTTCGAGTGGCTTGACGGAAACCCTGACGGCGAAGATCGAATCGGTATGGTTGTCACTTTGGAAGGTGACAAAATCCGTCCTGCTAATGAGGGCGATGACATCCTTGGCATTATCACGGGCACAGCAATGGTGCTTGGTGACAATGCTATGTGGGAATGGAAAGACAAGTATTTGACGGATGACTATGGCCGCATCATTTACGATGAACCAGTAGAGGAATTCTCCGAATACTATAACGATATGACGGGGATGACGGAAAGGGAATCGATGGGATTCCACAGATATCCCAAACTGAACCCCGGCTACAATCCAAATCAAGAGTATATCAGCAGAGAAAACCGCAAAGAGTGGGACGCTGTTGGTTTGCTTGGTAAACTTCATGTTAATGACGATGGCTCAGGTGTGGTAGGGGGCTATGTCAAGGTTGGCGCAGATGGCGTGGTCACCGTGAGTGAACACAAGACAAACATGCGAGTGATGAAACGCATCACGGACAACGTCATTCTTGTGATGATGAAATAACACAACACTATAAGGAGATCGAATAATGTTTGTAAAAGGAACACTGATTAAAACCGTATTTGATGGCACGGTTAAGTTTGCCTCGGAAGGCAATGACGTTGTATCTCGCGTGCTCGATACAACCCTGCTGATTCCCGGGCACCTGTACCGCGTAACGTTTGACGGAAGAGAGTATGAGCTCGCGGCAAAGAAGGTTAATAACGACGACGTTTGCTTGTACTTCGATGGCATCGAGATCAGAGACTGCTACGCCGAGGACGATATGCGCGTTACGATTTCGAATAGCTCCGACATCGCTGCTAAGGCGTTAAAGATCCAGTCTGTGGAATATAATGCTCCGAAGATCAACCTCGATTACTTACCCGACGCTACTCCATATGAGGAAACGAAGCAGGAGAGCATCGAGGGGCTTGAGTTCTTGGTTAACGCAGGGACAAAAGCGGCAGGGCTTAAGCTCGAAATCGGTCAATCATGGAGAGTGTATGCTCACCACTATGATAGTGGTAGCTGGGAGCAAGCCTATGACGAGGTTTTCCCTGTCGAACAGGCAGAAGACGGCACGTTATATGTTGGTGACCCTCCCAACACAAGCTTACCGTTCTATATTACGGAAGACTTAACTTGGAAGCATAGCAACTGGGCAAGTATGCAGAAAATTGATGACATCAAGCTCGTTGGTGTGTCGGGAAGCAGAACTATCGTCAATATCAAGAAATTGGATGCCAAGTATCTGCCCTTCTTCGAATTTGATGTGACAATGAATTCCGCGGGACAGTATGCGCTTACCAACCTTGCACAGTTGCAGGAAGCCATTGACAATAACATGACGATCAAAATAGTTTATACCCAAACAGCTTCCGGGAATACGGGCTCTTTTGTTGCCACCCTGCCTTGCATTCGTGATTGCATGGTCATCAGTAATTTGAGCGGTCTTGTTGTTGGCACTCAGTATGACCGTTTGTCACCAGACCCATCCCAATGCGTATACTTACGCACAGGGCTCAATGCGGACGATTACGCAAATGGCAAGATTACCGCAACAAGTGTAGGACTTTACACGCCCACCAATTACACGCTTGTGAAGTGTTATGCCTGCCCGTTTTAACACGGCAATCTGTCTGCTAATCAAGGACGAAAACGAGTATATCAACGAGTGGCTTGAATGGCACATCGGTGTAGGGTTTGAGCATTTCTACATCTATGACAACGGCTCAAAGGTCCCGATCCGTGAGTCAGTGGACGAGCCTTATCTTCCATACTGCACGTTCATCGACTATTCACAAGGGTATTCCTGTCTGCAATCCGATTGCTACAACCACGCATTGAGTACCTACGGGGACGCGGCAAAGTGGTTGGCATTCATCGATACGGACGAGTTCATCCGTACCATAGACGGGGCCAACATCAATGACTTCCTGCGAGAGTATGAGCAATTCGATGGTTTGTATGTCCGATGGCTCATGTATAACGCAAATGGTCAACGGCACAAGGACAACAGACCACAAAGAGAGAGGTTCACACGGCTTTCGGACTATGACCAATGGAAGCCGTGTGGCAAGTCCATCGTTCAGCCGTCCAAGGTCAAAGCAATGGGAACGCATTTCCCGGCAGGAGTCCTTGGGCAGTACAAGATGGTGGATGGGTGCAAGAAGTGGATGCGGACGGGCATGGGGCCGTTCTCCGCAGAGGACAAAATCGTCATTGATCATTACTTCACCAGAAGCCTTGAAGAATGGCAAGAAAAAGCGGCCAGAGGCTCTTGTGACCCGCGGGTAGAACGCAAATACGACGAGTTCTATTTGTATAACCCCGATATGAAGTAATAAGGAGGAAAAATGGCAGAGTATATTACAAAAATCAGAACGACTGAAGGCGATAAACAGATCGATTATAGAGCTCTGGCTAACCTCCCGACAAGCGTGATGGATGTAACCAATACTGTTATTTCCCCAAACGCCGATTATGCGGAGGTTGGAGAATGGGCAGACGGTAACCCAAATAATGAAAACCGACTTGGTTACTTCGTCGCCGTTGCGTATGTTGATGATAATACCATTAAGATCCGCAAAGCAACCGCTACCGATGATGTGCGCGGCGTGACGGTATACAACCCTGCCTTTTCTGGTAACGCAGCCGCGGAGAAATACGGTAAAGACGGAGAGCTGCTCAAGCAATACAATTATGTCGGCGTCATGGGAATCGTGGAGATCATCGATAACGGCCAATGTACCGTTAATGGCAGATGTATGCCCGGTAACGATGGCACTGCGATTCCGTCTGCCAACAATATGGGGTATGCGGTCCTCAAGCGAGTAGATGCTACTCACATTCTGATCGCCGTTGAACCCGGTGCCGATATGATCCAGCGGGTAAAAACTGATATCGAAAATATGCGGAAGCAGCTCGAAGAAAGTATTCCTTCCGACGACCACATCAACGAACTGATTAACGCGGCTTTGGGGGTGATCGAGAATGGCGCTTACTAATAAGCTGACCGCCATTGCCGATGCAATCCGAACGAAGACGGGCGGAACAACCACCTTGACACTTGACCAGATGGCAACGGAAATCAGCAACATCACTGGTGGTTATGGCGACGTTCCCACCTATCACTTTACAGAGTGCGCAAGAGTCCTTAAGAATATCGAGAATTTCAAGGCTGCACACCCCAATCACCTGATTTTTGGTGCGGTGAGTGACATTCATGTCTACAACGGCAATGCCACCTACGAAGCAAGATCAAAAGCGAGTGCAAAGCATTCAGCGTTTGCCCTTGAAATGGTAGGGGCTATGGCAGAGTGCGACTTCGTTGCCAATCTCGGTGATAACTGTTGGGAAAACGGCATCGACACGGACAATGCTCTTCTCGGAGCGAAGCATTCCTTGAACGCATACACTCCTGCCTTTAACAGACTCACATCGTTCAACCTTGTTGGTAATCACGATAAGAGCGACTATACTGCGGCACAGTATAACCTTATTGGAATACACAACAATTTCGATGTTCCCTCTGCTACGATTGTTCGAGGATTTGGGTACAAGGACTACACCAACAAGAAGGTGCGGGTCATTGTCCTCAACACCTGCGACTATCTCAATGCAAGCGGTGGATGCGCTATGTCCTATGAGCAGAAGGATTTCCTCATGAGGGCGTTGGATTTGTCGGCAAAATCGGACTATGCAAGCTGGCAGACACTCCTGCTTTCGCACATTCCCCTTGATTGGAATGGCGGTGACTATAATTTCTATACCGACTTGCAGACCATTCTCACGGCTTATGAGAATGGTACAACGGCAAGTATCACCGTAAATTCCTCTTACGCAAAGAATGAAACACCAAGCGGATATGCAACATATTCAAGCGGTAAACTTGTCTATAATTACAGCGGTAAAAATTCTGCAAAGATTATCGCCAACATTCACGGGCACGTTCACACGAACAAGATAAGCAAGGTTGCGAATACGGATATCGTGAGAGTGGCAACGGCAAACACAAATCCCGACTTGAACAAGACTGATTCTTACGATACTTATGGTGATTACAGTATCACGGCAACCGAGGCTGCTAAAATCGTCAAGGTGTCGGGAACGGCAAAGGACACATCTGCGACATTCTACTGTATCGACCTTGACGAGCAGACCATATATGCCTATGGGTACGGTGCGGATATCGACAGAACAGCAATCTATAAGAGCGTAACTTATTACAAGGTATCTTATTCGCTTACCGGCTGTAATAGTAGCAACTCCGCAGCAAGCGTAGTTGAAGGTACTCGCTATACGACAACAATCTCGCCAACTGACTCCGATGGAACAGTCAAGAGCGTAACGGTGACTATGGGCGGAGTCAATATAACCAGTTCTTGTTATTCGATGGGTATAATCTCCATCGCAGAGGTAACGGGCGATATTGTTATTACCGCCGTTGCGGAAGTGCCGTTGATAAGCGAAACAGTAACACCTCATATTGCACCTCGTTCTTCTTGGTATAATCAGCTTGTAAATGGCAACTTGAATTTGGCTAATTCCAACATGGAAGGTGCGCTGGGTGTATCTACTGCGAACAGTTATTCCTTCACAGACCGAAATAGCAAAACATTCTATCTTATGCCTATTGGCAGTAAGTATTGCAAGGCTACCGTGAATTATAGTGCAACGGACGGGCTTGCGGTTACTTATTATATCCAAGCGATTAAAGATAACGGTGGCACATTTACAAGCGTTGCAACGGTAGGCAAGAGTACAACCAATGTATTGACTTGGACAAAGGGTACTGCTGATTACCTGCTTGTTTCTATCCAACACGCTGACGGTTCAACAAAGTGGGATTGGAATTCCGCAGGCAAGACAATTACCGTTACATTCAGCAACCAATAAGACAAATATTAGACAAATATTAGACAAAAGTAAAGCGGAAGGAGGAATACCAATGGATAGCATAACCCCAGACGTTATCTGGACGATGGTACTGGCGGCCGCCTCCGCTTTTGTGCTTCTGTCCAATGCCGTTGAGAAGATTGTCAAAGCGGTTAAAGCGGCAAAAGCCCCGAATGAAAAGCAGGACCAAAGAATCACGGCTCTCGAGACGTGGAAGAAAACCGTCGACGGCAAGCTCGATCAAGATAACTGCAGATTGGAAAGCATTGAGGAAGGCAATCGCGCCACTCAGCGAGCTCTCCTTGCTCTACTTGACCACGGAATTGACGGTAACAACATCAAGCAAATGCAAGATGCAAAAGAAACGCTACAAAACCATTTAATTAACAGATAAGGAGGAAGATTATGGAATTTACAGACATTATTGCCCTCATCCTCGAGACAGCTCTCATCCCCATTCTCGGATGGGCTGTGGCGAAGCTCACCGCATATCTGGATGAAAAGATTAAGAATGAGACCGCAGAAAAGTACGTCGATTTTGCGGTCGATGCCGTTTATACGGCCGTGCAACAGACCATGCAGACCTACGTCTCTGCACTGAAGAAGAGTGGAGAATGGAACGCAGAAACTGCCGAGACTGCCTTTAATAATGCTAAGGCTCTCGCGCTTGTTACCATGGGTACAAAGGCGCAGGAAGTCGTTACCGAGATGGCGGGGGACCTTGATGCTTGGCTTGACGCCAAGATCGAAGCCTGTACCCTTGAGATAAAGGGGGAATAATATGGAACTGAAACAATGTATTTTCACTCACAGCGGATGCTATATTCAAGCAGTGAAGATGGACGGAGGCAAGCCTACCGGAATCGTAGTACACTCCACTGGAGCAAACAATAAGACCCTCAAGAGATACGTTCAGCCCATTAAAGGCGATAGTAACTATGACGAGGTGATTGCTGATATCGGAAAGAATCTGTACGGCAATCATTGGAACAAGAGCGGCAAAAAGGCTTGCGTTCATGCTTTCATCGGTGTGAACGCATCCGGTGAGGTTGAGACCTATCAGGTACTTCCTTGGAACATTTGTTGCTGGGGCGTTGGCAAGGGCAAGAAGGGCTCTTATAACTATAACCCCACGGCTCGCATTCAGTTTGAAATCTGCGAGGACAACCTCAAAGATGCGGCATACTTCAATAAAGTTATGAAAGAGGCGCAGGAGCTCTGCGCTTACCTCTGCAAGCTGTATGGCCTTAAGGTCGACCAGATTTGTTCCCATGCTGAGGCTTACAAAGCAGGCTACGGCACCAATCACGGCGACATCGACCATTGGCTGAAGAAGTATGGCTGGACAATGGACCAGTTCCGCAATCAGGTTCAGCAGATTATCAACGGAAAAGCGCCTGTTACCGGCTTTCAGTCTTATAAAGTCAAGGTGACTGCCTCTGCCCTTAATATTCGTAAGGGCCCCGGTACCAACTACAAGACAAACGGCTGCATCCGTAATAAAGGCGTCTACACCATCGTTGACGAGGATAATGGTAAGGGGGCTACCAAGTGGGGCAAGCTGAAGAGCGGTGCCGGTTGGATTTCCCTTGACTATGTAAAGAGGGTATAATATGGCTGATTACGACATAGGAGAAGCATTTCAGAAAATTGAAGAAGAGATGATCGCTTCTATGTCGAGAAACCTGAAGCGACACCTCCTAAAGGAAAAAGAAGAAGGTTTGAATTATTCAATGTGGCAGGCAGAACAGCTCGCTGCATTGAATAACTACCGAAAAGATAACAAAAAGAAGTTCGAGGACTACTTCAGCACCATAGACTCTCAGATCGAGAGTGTGCTGAATAGAGCCTATGAATACGGCGCAATGGATCAGGAAATCGCCATTCTTGAGGCAATCCAAGAAGGTTATAAGATTTATAACTACGATGGAGCCAAGTCGGTTAGGGCGCAATTTTTCAAGATCAATGAGCGCAAGATGAATGCCCTGATTGAGGCCACGCAAAGGGATATGGCCAAGGCTGAAGTTGCAATGTTGCGGCGAGCAAATGACGAATATCGCAAGATTATCTTTAACACTGAGGTGTTTTATAATTCCGGCGCCGGAACACTGAGACAATGCGTGGACATGGCGACGAAAGAATTCCTCTCAAAGGGTATCGCTTGCATCGAGTATGCAAACGGCACTCGAGTGGGAATTGATGTGTATTCCAGCATGGCTCTCAGAACAGCCCAAACTCGCGCATATTTGCAAGGTGAGGCCACCAAAAGGGATGAGTGGGGTATTAACACTGTAATCGTAAATAGACGCGGTGTAGCGTGTCCTAAGTGCCTCCAGTGGGTCGGTAAAGTTTATTACGATGACGTCTGGGGCAATTCAGAGATCCCAAATCCTCCAAAATATAAGCGGCTGTCTGAAGCAATTGCTGGCGGTTTATATCACCCCAACTGCAAAGATGTACATACCACCTTTTTCGAGGATGTAAGCGATCCTCCTAAGCCTCTTACCAAGCAGGAAGAAGCTGAGGCAAATCGCGTTTACGACTTGGAACAGCAACAGCGCTACAATGAGCGACAAATTCGCAAATACAAACGCCTTTCCAACGGAACCGTAGATCCAGAAAACCAGCTCAGGTATCAGCATAAGTTTGAAGCATGGCGAGCAAAGCAAGTAGAATTTGTCAAAGCCAACGGCGACGTTTTAAAGCGTAGGTATGAGAATGAGTCAATCCGTGGAATAGGTCCGATCAATAACAAAGACACCTTGAAAACCGTGGAGAGCATGAAGCGCGAGGTGGCAAAAATTAAAGATATGCGGATGGTCCTTGGGGAAGAAAAAATACCCAAGGTGGTTGACATTTTCGAGAAAATGCCGTATAATGAAGAACAGATGCGATACGTTAATCTGGACTATGCAAGAAGAAAGCATCTGATTGAGCATCCAGAATTGAAACTGCCAAATGCAGAGAGCGCGACTATTGACGATAGAAAATTTACCAAGTATTTGTATAATCCTGAAAATAAACGAGGATGGGCAAAGGGTCGCGGAATAGCGTCGAGACTTGGATATGATGAAACGAATTGGCGTGCTCTGAAGGAAGTTATTGACTCCAACAAAGACAAATTCCCCGTCAAGTACGCTGGATTCAACGGCCATGATGACTTGTACGAACAAAGGCAAGTGATTTATGGATTGAAGGGGAAACCCGCCAATGTCCTTGTGTCGTGGGGAGAAAATAAAGACGGGACGCATATGACTTCTGTATATTTGAAGGAGGTTTAATATGGCTGGCAAGACATATGAGCTGTATGATGACGTCATACTAAAAGACGGAAGAGTCGGTTGCATTGTTGACATCTCTGGCGATGTTGGCTATGTCGTTGACGTCGGGGATTCACCTAAAGACTGGGAAACAATCGCGATTCGCAAAGAGGATATACAAGGCTTGGCCGACAAAAAGCAAAAGTAAATAAAGGCACTTTGCATATGCAAGGTGCTTTCTTTATACCCAAAAACAAAAGGACCGAATAAACCGGTCCTTTTTCTATGCAGAAAATCAGGGACAGCTCTGAAATTCTGCACAAAATCTCGACGGAGTATAAACGGAAACAACCGACACGGCGGAACCGTGGATATTATAGGCGACGGCCTTAAAACGGAGGTATTTTCATGGCAGAACAGAATCCCACTCCTACTACTCAGCCCGAAGTTCAGCAGCCGGCACAGCAGCAGGCTCCCAACTACGACGAGATCTTTTCTAAACTCGATGCAATCCTCGATAAGCGAGCAGACGGCTTGGCAAAGTCCGCTCTGAAAGACAACGGCGTCGAGGAAACCGAGATCGCTGACATCGTTAAGGCATACCGCGAGCAGAAGCAAACGAAGGCCAACGAACAGGCCACTGCTCTTTCGGATGCTCAGAAAACGATCGCCGACCTCCAGAAACAGATCTCTGATAAGGCAGTTGACGAAGCTCTTTCGGCAGCGGCTATGGAGCTTGGAGTAGACGCAAAGCAGCTCCCGTATGTTTCTCGTCTTGCAAGTAGAGACGGAATTCTCGGGGCAGACGGTACGCCTGACGCCGAAAAGGTAAAGGCGGCAATTAGCAAGGTGCTGGAGGACGTTCCCGCCCTGAAAGCATCTGCTACCGCAAACGCCGGTTTTGTACCGGTCGGAGCAAAAACCGGAGATGGCGCAGGCTCCGGTGACGATGCAGAAAAGACGCTGCGCAGCTATTTCGGTCTTAAATAATTTTTTCATTAAAGAAAGGAAATCAAAATTATGGCAAACACTATCAATCTCGTAACTAAGTTCCAGCCCCTTCTCGACGAGGTCTATAAGGCCGCGTCCCTCACCTCCGATCTGGAGAACAGCGCTGTCAAGTTTGACGGCTCCAAGACCGTTAAGGTCCTGAAGCTCACCGTTCCTCCCCTCGGCACCTACACCAGAAATACCGGCTATACTGCCGGCGATGTGACCGCTGACTGGGAGGCTTTCACTCTTACTCAGGACAGAGGTACTGAATTCTCCGTTGACGCTATGGACGACGAAGAGACCCTCAACATGACCTTCGGCAACGCCTCCAGCGAGTTCATTCGCCGTTCCGTTGTTCCTCAGGTCGACGCCTACAGATTTGCCGCTATGGCCGGCGCCGAAGGCGTTGGTGCCGCTGCCGCTGCCCTTTCCACCGGTGAGGCTGCCATTAAGGCCATCAACGCTGCCATGACCGCTATGGACGAGGCAGAGGTTACCGCTGAGGGCAGAATCCTCTACATCACTCCTACCATCAAGGGCCTCATCGACGAGCTCGACAGCTACAAGTCCAAGGCTTGCATGCAGAGATTCTCCAAGATCGTGATCGTTCCCCAGTCTCGCTTCTACACCGCTGTGGAGATCAGCAATACCGGCTTTGCCAAGGGTGCTGATGGTAAGAACATCAACTTCATGATCGTTGAACCCAAGGCTGCCTTCGCTGTTGCCAAGCACAAGAAGCTCCGTGTATTTGATCCTGATACCAACCAGAAGAGAGACGACTACCTCTTCCAGTACAGACTGTATCACGACATGTTCGTGTACCCCCAGAAGGCTGCCGGTATCTACTGCCACAGCGCAGCTAACTAATCGTAAGGCGGTGATGATATGAGCTACGCAGATTATCAATATTATACTGAAATCTACGGCGGAAGTGTTATCACCGCCGAGAACGCTCCTAAAACTCTCCAGAACGCGTCCGACACGATCGACGTCCTAACATACTGCCGAATCGTTTCTCGCGGTCTGGAGGGCCTTTCTGAGTACCAGAAGGGTGTTGTACAGAAGATCACTTGCGCTTTGGCCGAATGGCAGACGGAAAACGGCGACATGTTGGCTGCCCCTTACTCGAGCTACTCTATTAACGGTGTAGCCGCAACGTGGGGGGAGAGCGTCGGCGTCCGTAAAGTCAATGGGGTAATGATCCCCAACAACCTCTATGCAGAGCTCGTCAAAACCGGGCTCTGCTATCCGGGGGTGTAAACATGGGCTATCCTAAACTGGTACGAGGTGCAAAGATCCCGGTCCGTGTTGTTATTGAGGCTGGAGAGCCGAATGAATTCGGAGAGCGAGCGACCTTGCTCGATGCGTCTTTCTTATGCAACTATCAAGACGCGGCTACGGTCAAACGTACCGCTGAGAAGCAGTCCGAAGAAATTAACGGGACCATCTACATTGACGGCGACATCTTACCCGGTGTTGCAGTTATCAGCGAGGGGCACGTTGTTATTTTCGGAGAGAAAAGAATCATCGCAAAGGGTAGCAAAGCACGGAATTTTGACGGCTCCGTAAATTACACCAGATTGGATGTGATTTAATGCGGACCACAAGGACAACGTCCACCATTGTTCTTTATCCTCATAAGATCAAGAAACTAACGGATGCGCAGGTAAAGGCTTTGGAGAAGACTGCTGAGGCGCTTCATACTGACGTGGTACAGGCTCAGGTAATGCCCCGAGATTCTGGCGATCTTCAGAATGATAGCACTTTCGTTGACTATTCTCAAAGCAAATCCGGAACGGTATCTCTTGTCTCTCAAACCCCTTACGCTCGTCGTTTGTATTTTCACCCGGAATACAATTTCAGTACCGTTGAAAACCCAAATGCGAAAGGTAAGTGGCTGGAGGACTGGATTTCCGGACCTAAGAAGGACTTCTGTAAAAACGCCTTCGCTAAATTCTATAAGAAGGAGACGGGCGTATGACGACGGAACACGTATTCTCTTGGATCAAAACCCTTGGCACCAAGGCGGAACACTATTATTGCGGTATTCTCAACGATAAGAAAGATAAGTCTTTCGGCGTGTATCAATTAAAAGATAATAGGGCGCGAGACATTTCTATCGGCGGATATGATACCACAAAAACCGGAACCAAGGGCATTTCCATCTTGGTGCATTGGAATAAATCAACGCGAGACACCGAAAACGTTGCGGCAAGGCTCTATGATGACCTCGCCGCGAGTGTATCACCCATCGTCGGTGATAGAAAAGTAAACTATATCAAGTTATTGCATGATGAACCTATCGACGTAGGAACCGATGACAATGGCATCTGCGAGCGCGTCATTGAGTTTATCATTTATTATGAAAGGAGCTAATTATGGCAACTGTAACCAGCGGAGTTTATCCCGTATATGAAAACCAGTTTCAGATCAGCACGGACGGTCGCGTCGAGGGCACGACTACCGGTACATTTGTAGACGTTGCTGATATGGAATCCTTCTCCGTTTCGTTCGACGACAACGTAGAAGAGTGGACCCCCATGACCACCGAGGGCTGGGTCCGCAGACTTAAGACCGGCAAGGGCATCACTATCAGCTTGAGCGGTAAGCGCCATGTCGGTGATGTCGGCAACGACTACATCGCCGGCCTCGCTTGGAAGAGCGGTCAGGCCTGCAACTCCACTCTGAAGTGGACGTTCCCCAATGGTGATGCAGTCACGCTTCCCTGCGTGGTTAACGTCACCTCTATCGGCGGCGACTCCACCAACGTCGAGTCCCTTGAATGGGAGTGCATGAGCGACGGCAAGCCCACTTTCACCGAAGCAACCTAATTCAAAAAAATAGGGGGAGGTAAACCCTCCCCTGTATTTTTATATAAAGGAGATAAAAACAATGGCAACTGTAATTGACATTACTGGAAAGATTAAAAATGAAGAAAAATTCATCGTCTACAACGGAAAAAGCTACAAGGTAGACGATCGCAAAAATACAATCATCCAAGTTTATTCCATTATCGATGATGCAAACGGCGCCAGTATCGAGATGATCGACAAGGTCATGGAGATCCTGCTCGGAAAAGCTGCTGTAAAGGATTTTGACGGCTTTGCATATGACGATTACCTCGTGCCCTTCTTTGCTGCCATGGCTTGTGTGCAGAATAAGAGCTACGACGAGGTGGAGGCCAGCTTTCGCAAAACCGAGTAATTCTGAGCAAGCTTTTTATAGCATTATCGGCGACTGGGAGCTAATCGAGGCGAGCTTTGCTCAGCAATATGGAATTCGGCTCAGACGAGAAGATGACATGAGCTGGGACGAATTTACCACGCTGCTGGGTGGCCTGAACAGCGAGACGCCGCTCGGACATATTGTGTCCATCCGATCCGAAAAAGATCCCGAGCGCATAAAGCAATTTACAGCTGCCGAGAAAAAAATCCGTAACGAATGGATCATGAAGCATCGCCGCGTCGTGACCGACAAAAAGGAATACGATAAGGCAATGGCGGACTTCCATTCGATGTTTAAAGCACTATCTGTGAAAGGAGGATAACATGGGAACCAGTGTAGGACAAATTAACCTCGACCTCGGTATAAATTCCTCCGGATTTAAGAACCAACTAAACGGCATAAAGAAGCAGACAAGCAGCTTGGGTGGTGCTTTCGGCAAACTTGGAAAGGTGGCAGCTGCGGCATTCTCGATTGTTGCTATCGCCAAATTCACAAAAGCATGCCTTGATCTCGGCTCAGACTTGGCCGAGGTCCAAAATGTCGTTGACGTTACCTTCGGAAGTATGTCCGAGAAAGTGGACCAGTTTGCGAAAGACGCCATGACGAGCTATGGCCTTTCTGAAAAGGTCGCAAAGCAATACATGGGTACTTTCGGAGCCATGTCCAAGGCCTTCGGATATACTGAGGCCGCAGCCTATGATCACGCGGCGGCACTTACCGGCTTAGCTGGTGATGTCGCGTCGTTCTATAATATGACGACCGATGAGGCCGCCACAAAACTGAAGTCCGTCTTTACTGGTGAAACCGAAACCCTAAAAGAGCTCGGCGTCGTTATGACGCAGGCTGCTCTGGATGAGTATGCTCTCCAGAAGGGTATGGGCAAAACAACTGCCAACATGTCCGAGCAGGAAAAGGTTGCTCTGCGCCTTGCCTTTGTAACTGACCGGCTAAGCACGGCCTCTGGCGACTTCGCCCGTACATCAGATGGCTGGGCAAACCAGACGCGCGTCCTGTCGCTCCGTTTTGATGCTTTAAAGGCGTCAATTGGTCAGGGGCTTATAAATGTACTCCTGCCCGTAATTCGGCTCTTAAATGAGCTTATGGTGTACCTACAGAAGGCCGCAGACGCTTTCGGTAATTTCACCACGATGCTCTTTGGCGACGCAGGCTCTTCTGCGGTCGGCAGTGCTGCCGTGGCAAGTGGTGCCATCGCCGGAAACATGGATGAGGCCGCATCGTCTGCCGCAGCCATGAAAAAATCACTCGCCGGTTTTGATAAAATCAATCTGCTCGGCAGCGCTTCTCAGTCGAGCGCAGGAACCGGTGGTGGAAGTAGCGCAGGAACCGGTGGCGGATCGACGAGTAAAGAAATGGAAGCCAGCGCCGGAACAGCCGGGAAGCTAAAGGGGTTCTTGGAGCAGGTCAAGGCCAAGCTTATTGAGATCTCTAACGTTACAGGCTTTTCTGGCTTGTGGAATGATTTCCTAATCGGTGTTAATAACTGCAAGCTTGGTGTTGAAAATTTGTTTGCTGCCTTTAGCGGTGCAATTTCTGCAAATGCTCCGAATTTCGAAAGCCTGAAAACCAGCCTCTCCGATACGTTTCTGCTGTTGAGCCAAACTGTCACCACCATTTGGGGCGATATGTGGCTTTCGCTGACAAACGGCTTTTCGTCGTTTACGGAGGAAAATGGACCGGCGATTGAAGAGTTCTTCACAAATACCACCGAAACCGTAACAAACGCGTTTACGTTCATTTCCGATGCCTACAGCGAGATGCTAACGTCCCTCTCCAGTTGGTGGGATGCCGATGGCAAAACTATTTTCGAAGGCATGATCGAAATGTTTAAGGACGTTGGAGCATGGCTCTTGGAGATTTATAACAAGTATATCGATCCCGTTATCGATACTGCCGAGGAGGCATGCAAAGAGCTGTGGGATGAGCAGTTAAAGCCTTTGTGGGACGATCTTCTGGAGATGTTCAGCTCTCTCGGTAGGTGCATTTTGGCGCTGTGGGAAGTGCTAAAGCCGGTTGTCGACTATGTGATCCGTGAAGTTGGCCCGGCGTTCGAAAGCGTATTCGGCGATATCGTATGGTTTGTGCGCGATGCCGTCGGAATAATTGCTGACAATATCCGCGGCGCGGTCAACAGTTTCAAGCATATTCTCGACTTTCTTACTGCCGTCTTCCAAGGCGACTGGGATGCCGCTTGGGAAGCAATCGTTGCCGGGTTCAAGGATTCTTGGAACTCATTAAAAAATACCGCAAAGGGCGTTGTCAATGCGATTATCGACATTGTAAATGCTCTGTGGCAGGCGCTCTATGCAAACATCCGCAGCGTTGTAAATAGTCTCGGCACCCTCGTGGAAGGCATTGGTAAACTCCTCGGCAAAGACGACTGGGGCTTTTCCATGCCTGCCCAACCGCCGAAAATTCCGCGCCTTGCATCCGGCGGTTATGTTGCGGCCAATACGCCACAGCTCGCCGTTATCGGCGATAATAAGCACGAGGGCGAGATTGTAGCCCCCGAGAGCAAGATCGCAGAGGCTGTGGCCAAGGGCTTTGCTACGGTAATGTCTAAGCTGCAGGGACAAGCCGGTCAGCAGAACGATCGTCCGATGTACGTGACGATTAAACTCGGCGAGGAAAACTTCTGGGAAGGCTTTGTCGAGTATCACAACAGCATCGTAAAACGCACCGGGGATTCCCCGCTATTGGTTTAAGGAGGTAAAACATGGCACTATTAAAAATTGGAAATACTGATTTGCCTGCGCCCATAGTTTTACAGCCGGGAATTCAGGATCTTGACTCTGCAGACGGTACCGGAAGAAACCAGTCTGGCACGATGTTCCGCGACCGTGTTGCGGTAAAGCGCACCGTTCATTGCGAATGGGGCATTCTTAGCAGAACGGAGATGGCTGAGATCTTATCAGCCATCTCTGATATATCATTTTCTCTCACCTATCCGGATCCGCAGACCGGCAACCTTGAGACCATTACCGCATATGTCGGAGATCGTACTCCTGCTATGTGTACCGTAATGAGTGACACGGACTGGACGTGGACCGGGCTCTCTCTTGATTTTGTTGAAATGTAAGGAGGCGATACTATGTACGATATGAGTGACGCCTTTACAAGTGCAGCGGAGGCAAACGCAAGACAAATTCTTGTTAAAGCCGTCTTCAATGGTACCGTAGAGCTTACTGGAGACAACATCATCGACATGACCGTGACCGAGGCAACCAATGCCTCGGCCGGTCTCTCGATGGGCGCGGCGATTTCCTCCAAGCTGGTGATGACGATAAAAATGCCGGAAACGCCTCTTTTGCTAAATGGTGGATCTGTCCGGCCTTATGTTGGGCTGATCGGCACGGACGAGTATTGTCCGCTCGGACAGTTTTTCATCACAGATGCGGTCTCCAATGATGACTTCCAGACCAAGGTTACCATCACCGCTTATGACGGCTTTTCCAAAACAGAAAAGGTATACGCGCCCACAATATCCGTGCCGAACACGGCTCGCGCTATAATGGACGATATTGCGACGCAATGCGGGTTTGTTCTGGCACCGTCAACCGTGTTCGACGATACCGGGATCGGATCGTTTATGCTGTCCCCGTCTGCAGCTAAGGCCAGCGCAGCAGCTTCCTCGGCGAGCCTTTGGCTCGATGAAGGCGGCACGTTAATATTTTCGGAGAGCCCACGACTCAACGAAACCGGCACATTGCTTGCAACAGATCCAAACGCAGCGTCGGATTCTAATTTTTACGAATATACCTGCCGCGAGTATATCGGACACATCGCTGGGCTGATGGGTACGAATGCTCGTTTTAACCGAAACGGTGAGCTCGAATTTGTTTGGTATACCGCTACCGAATATACCGTGCCCCGCAACCTACAATATCTTGGCGGGCTCAAGCGATTAACCGGAGCCGATTTCACAATTAACTCCGTAACGTCCGGAAGCTCCGAAAATATAATCGTAGCCGGCAATGGTGTCGGGATTAACTTTAGCAACCCGTTCATAACGCAGGAAATCGTCGACAATATTTTCTCCGGCGTTGGTGGAGCATCTTATACCCCAGCGAGTTTAAAATGGCGCGGCAACCCTGCTATCGAGGCCGGCGATATCATCAAGGTCGAAGATAAAACGGGAATGCTCAAAGATGTATACATCATGGAGCAAACGCTGAAAATCAGCGGTGGCATGTACTCTGAGATAAAATGTTATGGCGATTCTGAGGCGGCTATGAGCTTCAGTACGTCGCCCACGTCGAAGAAACTGCAGCAGGTATATACTCAGCTGCAGGATGCAATAAAAAGCGCCACGGAGCTCCTTAACGGCAATAACGGCGGCGTTTTTGAAATAACTGACGGAAACGAAGACGGCATAAACGACGGCTGGATCATTCACTCTGCCGATGGGCAAAAATTCATCAAGGCTACTGTTGACGGCATTGGTATTACAACCGACGGCGGAGCAACTTATCAGCAAGCAATGACTGCCGACGGTATCAACGCCACCGCTATCACCGTCGGATCGCTGAACGCGGAAAGAATCGCCGTAGAAAACTATGACGAAGACGACCCGACCAAGCTGACCGACTACATCCACTTTGGTGAAGGAACTATTACCCTTGGTAAGGGTGGCAGCGCTATTATATTGAAGCTCGAAAACGACCAGATCGCTTTTTATAATACTGCTGGAACCCGTCTCGGACGATTTACTAATAATAGCTTTGAAATTGAAAACTTGGAAGACGGTCAAATTAGATTCCAAAACTTTGGCTTTATTCCCCGTGCTTCTGGAAATCTGTCATTTACAAAGCTGATATAAGGGGGACCGAAGAATATGGCAAGTACATTTACTTTAACAAGCAGCTCATACGGCGGCCGATATTTACAGCTCTCTTGCTCTCAAACAAGAGATATTGCTACAAATAAGTCAACGATCAGCTGGACGCTATCCTCTATCGGCGGCAGCGTAAATTATTATTCTACCGGCCCCACCACCGTCATCATCAACGGCACGCAAGTCTACTACAAAGAGAGAGTTTCTTATAGCAAAGAAGTATTCCCGGCAAAAAAAGGAAGTGTAAGCGGAACGATCGTCGTTGACCACGAACCGCTCGGCAATAAATCCATTTCCGTTAGCCTATCTACCGCAATATATGGAACAAGCGTTAAGACAGCAAGTGACACGTGGCAGCTCGATAGCATACCGAGACAGGCAACAATCACATCCGCATCTGATTTTACCGACGTAGCCAACCCAAGCATCTCTTTCAATAACCCCGGTGGTTTTGCAATGGATGTTTGGCTTGAGCCGAACCCGGTTGGAACCCATCTCTGTGTGCGAACGGGCATTCCGAACACGGGCAGCTATACTTGGACGCTTTCCGATGAGGAAAGAGAGGTGCTAAGAAACGCTTGTGGCGCTCGGTCATCGTGTCCAATTAGAATCGGGCTTTATTCATATATCAACGGCGTGCAGTACGCAAGCTATGTTGATAAAACATACATTCTTGCAAGTAGCTCGCTCACGCAGCCTTCGGTACAGATGACGCTTTCTCCGGAAGGTGGCATCGGCGGCCTATATGTCCAGAACAAGTCAAAGCTAAAGGTGAATATTTCTGCTACAGGAAAATATGGTGCTGCGATTTCCACTTATTTCGCCAGCGTAGCGGGAACGATGTACAATGCCTCCTCGTTTACTACGGCACCCATCTCGACCTCGGGCAGCATAAGCGTTGCCGGATATGCAACCGACGCCCGCGGCTTTACTGGATTCACGACACAGCAGATCAATGTTGTTCCGTATTCCGCCCCGCAAATCACATCTTTTTCTGTAGAACGGCAAGCCGACGGAACCACGGTCATTGCTAAGGTAAAGGGTGCCGCATCTCCCGTCGAGAACAAGAATACTATTGCCGTCAGCGTGACGCTTAATGGTGTAACAAAGGCCATCGATGCGAGCAATTACGCGGCCGATGGAAGCGTAACGTTTACCGATATGCCGACAGATAGCACACTTGCCGCGGAAGCAAAGATCACGGATGCCTTTTCCACCGCATCAAAAAATGCAACGGTGCCGACGGTAGACGTCACGATGGACTTCCATGTAAGTGGCCAGGGAGTGGCGTTTGGTAAGGTTGCAGAAAGACAGTGGCGACTCGAAAGCGCATGGCCAATACTGATGACTGGAGGATTTGACGCCGTCAATCTCGTTAGCGGCCAAGACCTCAACAACTTCAAAACTCCGGGCTTTTACCGCTGCACACAGGATGCCGTTGCCAAAACACTTGCAAATTGCCCTACACAGAACGCCTTCTCTCTGATGATTGAATCGCATGCAGGCTATAAGCAAACCCTTACCGTATATTTAACAAACAACCCCGCAACATATATCCGTAACTGTTATATGGATCAATGGGGCCCGTGGTATCAGGTCACGTTAACAAAGGTATAAACAAAAATCCCTCGGAGCAATTCCGGGGGATTTTTTTATTTGCAATTATAATATTCCATTTTTGTGTTATAATTGTTGTATACACCCCGTCACACATTATCATCATAAAACACCATCGGGCCCTCCGAACGGCTTTTAGAGATGATTAAAAATCGTGAAAATAAATAGCCAAGTTTCCTTTAGCCTTTTCGTAAACAACCTTTTCGATTATTGTGCGGAGAGCCTCGTTCTTGGCGGTTTCGGTGACATCGTCTCTCTCGATAAACTCCACAATCCCTGAGACCTTTTTCGAGAAGGCATCGAAGTCAATCTCTTTGACGGCATCTCTGCTCTGCCTTGCCTTGAGGCCATCGATCCTCTCGGTGATTTCCTTCTTGTTTTGAGCATACTGTTCGATGGTGTCTATCTCCGCAAGGTATGCTTCCTTTGCCCTCGCAAGCCTTTTCTCTTCTACCGCTATGAGCTTATCGTAATCGACTTGGGCTGGAGAGGGGGCTTTCTGTATCTTAGGAGCGAAGGTGAATTGCATCTCCTCACATGCCAGCTTGAGGCCTTGAATAAGAGCCTTTTCTATTTTTGGTACTGTGACAGAGTGGGAGGTTTGGCAAGAGCCTTTGGCATAGTTGCAACATTGCAATGTGCGAGTCTTGTTTTTACCGCTTACAGCAGAAGCCATGGCAATGGGGCCGTCGCAGGCGCCGCATCTTACAAGCCCCTTGAGCATATAATTTACGGTTTGTTGCCTCTTGGCATACTTGGGGTAGGCTTTCTTTTGGTCATTGAGCATCTTCTGCACCTTGTCCCACAGTTCTTGGGAAATGAGCGGTTGCCAATTGCCGTCCGATACTTTTATGTTATCGTTTCGAAAGTCTCTTTGTTTGCTTACCGCTCTCTCTCCGTCGGGAGTCCATCTGATCTTGCCTATATAGCAAGGATTCCAAAGGATATAATCAACCCATCTGTTTTCGGGTGGGTTGCCTCTTTTTGTGCGGATGCCCCTTTGACCAAGTGAGACGGCTATCTCCCTTTGCTTTTCCCCGTTTGCATACCTTTCAAATATTTCTCTTACTATCTGTGCCGATCCGCTCTCCTCATCGGGAATGTATGTCTTTTCGGCATTCTTATATCCGAACGGAGCAGGCACAACGGGTTCGCCTCGCACAACCTTTTCCTCCATACCTCTCGTCACCTCTACACCGAGGTTAATGAGGTAGAACTCATCCATCCATTCGATTATTCTCTCTATCAGAGAGCTGAAGTGACCTTCGGGTAGCGGTTCGCTAACCGACTTTACCGACACCCCACTCTTTTGAAGAAGGTTTTTATATAATATACTTTGTTCTTGGTTACGGGCAAATCGCGAGAATTTCCATACATATATTCTGTCGAATGGGTGGTCTTTCTCTTTTGCGAGGGCGATCATGCGGTTAAAGCTTTCTCTTAGCCTAACGCTTTTGCCCGATATACCATCGTCATAGAACACATACTCGTCCGGGACGAGATACCCTTCCTTTTCTGCGTATTCTCTTATTTTCTTCAACTGCGAGTCTGGGCTATACTCGTCCTGTCTCTCGTCGGAGACACGAACATAGGCAGCTCCTATTTTTAATAGTTCTGTTTCCATAGGCACTCTCCTTTCTAAAAATTCGAACAAATGTTCGTAAAGTCCCATTTATAGGACAGGCGGTGTGGTATAACTATAATGCGGTCAATGACCGTGCGTGGTTAGTTGCATGGTTTGAGCTTGTTGTAGTAATTGTGTATCGCAATGATTTCCTCTTTGTGCTTCAGTTGCATTTTGAGCATCTCAATCTCAGCGGTGAGGGTGTCGACTTTGCTTTTTAGAATGGCATTCTCGGCTACAATGAGGTCACGCTCTGCGGTTACTACCTCCACGTTCTCTTGGAGTACAACGAGGTTTTTCTCTCCAACAACCACTTTGGTGTCGGCAAGGATGTCATCAAGTGAGCCTCCGAGAACAGTAACGATTCGGTGAAGGGTGTCCACATAGGGGTTATCCGTGTCCCCCGAAAAGATACGGGTGACGGTTCTTTCGGGCAAGCTCGTCTTATCTGCTATCTGCTTTGCGGACATTCCTGCCTTTTTCTTTAATTCTTTTAGGTTGTCAAGCCACATATTTTTGTCCTTTCGGTATGTTAAAGTTGGGTATTGATTGGTCAAATTTGGGTGTTGTTTTTCGTTTTCATCTAAAGTATAATTGAGTCAGCAAAACAAGTGTCGAAATCTGTTGACAATTGCGACTTATCTTAGGGGGGATATACAATGACAAACAATGAAATGGAACTTCTTAACCTCGTTAGGAACAATGACAATCCGATCCAAGCCTTGATGACGGCAATCATCATTGTTGAGGGTTACCTAAAGCAGCACGAATTAGATTCAGCACAAGACCCTGCTGGTCTTCGGGTATCTTCCTAAATAAGTCAAGCAATAGTTTTTCTCCCTCGTTGAGTTGGGGCTCTGCGGGGGAGGAGTTGCTTTTTGTGGTCTCGCTCCACCCCATAAGATATTCTTGCGACACATTGAAAGTCTTTGACAACTTCTCGATAACATCTAACGGTATCTTTGCCGTTACCCCCGAAGCATATCTTTGAAGAGAGGATTTCTTTATCCCCGTAGTACGCTCCAACTCTTGATAAGATTTCCCTGATTGCTCTATTAAAAATTTGATTCGTTCGGAACGAGTTGACATATTCTGTTTCACCTCCACTGCCTTTATTTTACATCAGTCATCCCAAAAATGCAAGAGTTTTTTGAAAAAAAGTTAAAAAACATCCCAAAAAGGGGTTGACAGGATTCGACAAATATGATATGATATACTTGCGTCCCACAAATGGGATGACACGAACAAGGAGGACGTTGTATGGTAGACACGAAAAAACTCAAATCGCTTATGTTTTTGAGGGGGTACACCCAAAGATCTCTCGTTGCCGAAATGAGAGCAAGAGGCTATAAAACAAGCGAAAACACCTTCAGCTCCAAGATGCAGGGCAAGTCACAGTTTGATTGCGATGATGCTGATGTGATTTGCGACATACTTGAAGTGGAAGATGCGGCAGATAGAGCCGAAATTTTTTTGGCTTAACCATCCCATTTTTGGGATAAAGAAAGGAAAACCACAATGAAGTATATGGGAAGCAAGGCGCGACTCGCCAAGGATATTAGTCCCATAATTAACGGGTTGATTGCAACACACGGAATTACCGAATACGTTGAGCCGTTCTGCGGAGGCGCAAATATGATACAACACGTCAAGTGCGCTCGAAAGTTCGGATATGACAACAACTTTTACCTGATCTCATTTCTTAATGCCATAAAAGGGGGGTGGAATCCTTTAGACGAGGTAGATATGAGTAAGGAACTATACGAACGCATCAAGAAAGAGCCTAATAAATATCCACCTCATTATGTTGCACTTGCAGGTTTTTGTGCTTCATACAATGCGAAGTGGTTTGGCGGTTACGCAGGAACAGTAAAAACCAAACACGGCACTATCCGCAATTACTATGACGAATCCGTTAGAAATGTTCTGAGGCAAGCTGAACATCTAAGGAATACGAGATTCTTTGCTCACGATTACAAAACCTTGAGCATAGAGGGAGCTTTGATATATTGTGACCCGCCGTATGAGGGAACAACCACATATAACGGCAGCTTCGATCATCAAGAATATTGGCAATGGGTCAGAAAAATGTGCAAAAAAAACATCGTTCTTTGCAGTGAATACAAAGCGCCTGACGATTTTAAATGCATTTGGCAAAAACAACTGACAACCACCCTCGACAAGAACAGCAGGAGCGAGGCTGTCGAAAAACTATTTGTGTATAAAGGAGAAAAGAAATGAAAGGTTTAACAGATGAGCAGGTAGAACTTGAGATAAAGAAACTCCAAGACTCACCGCTTGTAAAACTGGCACGGAAGGAAGAGAGAATTCGTTATGTGAGACGAAATTACCTCTATATGCTCCGTCAATATGAGAAAAAAGGCAGAGATCTTGCCAAGTCAGGCATCACGATGGAGATTCTTGAGAAACTCGCCAAAGGTTGCGAGGACGAAGATTAAAGGCACCCCCCCGTCAGCATCAGCATAACCTAAGGGGTAGAGAAACATCGGAGGTATGTATGAGCAAACCACTCACAGTAACACTTCACATCGGTGGCAAACAAGTTGATACATTAACCGCCGAGCAACGTGAAAAAATGGCACAGAGGCTGACAGAAGCCATGAGCATCTACTACACATCCCATGCGGATGAATTTCGCAAGGTTGAAAAATGAGGTTAAAAATGAAAAACAGAATGAGAAGAAAAAAGAGGAACGCAGGATACCGCGGTCTGTTTGTGTGGAGCATCACCCTGATGTGCCTCGTCGGTGGCATCGAACACAACACCATTTCTTTTGGAATCGGAGTGGTGGGGACCGTTATCTGCCTCGCACTTATTTATCGTGCAACAAAATTGATTGAAAGGTATGAAGAAAAATGACTAATACAATCCCGGTAACCAAGGAAATTGTCGATGCACATAAAATGGTGATGGCGAGAATGACGGTTCTTGCCAATGCCCTATGCGAAATCGATAACACGATGTCGGTGGATGTGGAGTGGTCTACCCGACCCAGTTGCATCCATATTCGGCTCTACAAGTGGGACGATGCACACTCGATTCCCTTCTCGGACGGCTACAATTGGTACTATGACCGAAAGAACGCCCATGAAACGAAAGAAAAACTCTTCGCCAAGATTGCGGAGTGGGAGGCAAAGTATGGATTGGAATGACAGAGCAATTGCCGATTGGGAGAGCAAGTGGCTCGACCCCGACTACGATATGGCAACCTTGCGGTATCGTGACGATGAAGACGAAGAGGACGAGTTCGTTGATGACGAGATTGACGATGCCCTCAACTACATATTTGAACTTGAATGACGGTCAACATAAAAGGAGAGCGAAAAAATGAGTCGATTCGACGATGGCGTTAAGCGCTACATAAAATGCAGGGCTGTCGTAGAGGTGGGGTTCCCCGTTGACTGGCGAGACAAGCCAGCAATCGCCTGTAAGTATTGCAAATTTTTCGTACATACCACAAGAAAATGCGGACTGACTCAGGATGTCGTGGCCTTCCCTGAAATCTGCGTTGGATCTGAATGTCCGCTTGAAGAAATAATTGAAGACGAGGTAAATGAAGATGTGTAAATTCCGAGATTTAAGAGCCGACGAAATCGAGTGTCGGGTGCAAAGCGTGAAGCAGAACGGTCTTGTACTTCTGCTCTACAAGGATGCTCGTGTGGACATGAACATCCTTGACGAGACGGTTGGCGAGGATAACTGGCAGAACAAATTTTATGAACACAAAGGGATTTTGTTCTGTTCGCTCGGCATCAATACCAACTACAAGCATCCCGAACTGCCTGACCGTTGGATATGGAAGGACGATGCAGGAGTAGAGAGCAACACCGAAGCCGAGAAGGGGAATGCCTCCGATGCCCGAAAAAGAAGCGGCTTTGCGTGGGGCATAGGGCGTGAATTGTATACCGCGCCGTTCACGCGGATTCCCGCCGACAAGTGCAACATCGACAACGGCAAGTGCTACGACAAATTCATCGTGGAGAAGATCATCATCGAGAACAAGCAGATTGTTGCGCTTGCCATTTGGAATACAACAAAGAATTGCCGAGCGTTTGTGTGGCAGAAGGACAAGGCATGAAGGGCAGAATCAGCGATCTCAATGTCAGCATCTTCAACTCCAAGCAGAGGCTTACCCTTGAGTTGGACGGGGACTTCCGTCTACAGTATGACGAGCTGAAGGACAAGCCTCTCGATATCACCATCAAGCCTTTCCGCAAGAAGCGAAGCCTCGATCAGAACAGTTATGCTTGGCTTTTGATCGGCAAGATCGCCGACAAGCTCCGTACAAGCAAGGACGAGGTTTATCTTACGATGCTTCGCAGATATGGACAGGGCGGTGTCATCAAGGTTCAGCCTCAAAACGAGGAAGCAATTCTTTCAGCTATCAAGTATTATGAGAGGCACGAAAAGCTCTATTCCGATACGGAAAAATATTACCGCATCTGGGCGGGTTCCAGCGGCTACAACACCGAGGAAATGACGGTCTTCGTGGACGGAATCATCTCGGAGGCACAGGGCCTTGGTATAGAGACCATGACTCCTGACGAACTTGCCGAGATGAGGAGCTTGGAGGCAATGCAATGATGAAGGCTATTCCACTTGAACTCAAGCAGGCTAACGCATTCGTGGCAGACACCCACAGACATCACGATCCCGTCCATCGAGATAAGTTCCGCATCGGTTGCGAGTGCGATGGAAGGTTAGTTGGTGTTGTCCAAGTAGGAAGACCGGTGTCGAGGATGCTTGATGACGGGAAGACCGTTGAGGTGGTGCGACTCGCCACGGACGGAAGCAAGGATGTCTGCTCCTTCCTATATGCCAAGGCAGCTCGGATCGCCAAGGAAATGGGGTATTCCAAAATCATCACCTACATACTTGATACCGAAAGCGGTACAAGCCTCAAGGCTTCCGGGTGGAAGAAGGAAGCCGACACAAGCGGTGGCGAGTGGACAAGACCATCTCGCCCACGGCAAACAACCGCTCCCGCCTGCAAAAAGCAACGGTGGAGCAAGGTGCTACTATGAAGCCATCCATCCTCGACACCGATACGGGGGTGTGCTACATCTGCCGTAGGCACACGGAAACGGCACTCCACCACATTTACTACGGTCCCAAACGTAAAATGTCGGATGAGAACGGCTTCACCGTCTTTCTCTGCCCCGATTGCCATCAGTATGCCCCCCAAGCCGTCCACAGATGCCGTGAGACGGACTTAAGGCTCAAGGCAGAGTGTCAGAGGGTTTACGAACAAACACATACCAGAGCCGATTTTATGGCGCTTGTGGGCAAAAACTATTTATGAGGAGGAAAAAAATGAAGGTATTAGTTGCTTGCGAAGAAAGCCAAGCGGTCTGCAAGGCTTTCCGAGAAAGAGGACACGAAGCCTATTCGTGTGACATCATCGAGTGTTCGGGAGGACACCCCGAATGGCATATTATGCAGGATGTGCTTCCCTTGCTGAACGGATTCTGCGGTTTCGATACGGCGGATGGTGAACGCCACTTCATCGGGCGGCGGTGGGATTTGATCATCGCACATCCGCCATGCACATATCTGACAGTGACGGGAAACCGATGGTTTAATGTTGAACGGTACGGAGAAAAGGCAATTCAGCGGTACAAGGATAGAGAAGAAGCAATCAGGTTTTTTATGGCCTTCGCAAATGTAGATTGTGACCATGTTGTGATTGAAAATCCTGTCGGAGTCATGAGCAGTGAATGGCGAAAACCGGATCAGATTATTCAACCATATATGTTTGGTGATAGTGCAGAGAAAAAGACGTGTCTATGGTTGAAGGGTGTCCGCCCGTTGAGTCCTACAAACGAGGTTGACCCACCAGAGCGTGTGAAATTTGACAGTGGAAAGACAATGCCAAAGTGGTATGCAGAGTGTTGGCACCTTCCGAAAGAACAACGGTCAAGAATCAGAAGCCAAACTTTCCCCGGAATTGCAAAAGCAATGGCGGAACAGTGGGGATAACATCATAACAAATAAAAATTAAGATACAAGGAGATTTAATTATGGCAAACTTCAACCTTAACAAAGTAATTCTTGGCGGTAGACTCACCGCAGACCCCGAAATCAAGCAGACTCCCAACGGCAAGATGGTATGCCAATTCAGTGTGGCAGTCAACCGCAAGGGCAAGGATCAGCCCACAGATTTCATCAACTGCGTAGCATGGGAAAAGAGTGCAGAACTGCTCTCCAAGTATTTCCGCAAGGGAAGTTCCATCTGCGTTGTCGGTGAGCTTCAGGTGAGACAGTGGAAGGACAAGGACGGTGGCAATCGATACGCTACCGAGGTAAGAGTCTCGGAAATCAATTTCGTTGACAGCAAGAGCGACAACGACTCCCCGGCACAGAGTTATATGCCCGATGTGTACAAGAACGAACCGAAGCCTTCCTTTGTGGACATGGACGATGACTCCGATATTCCTTTCTAAAATTGGGGGTGGCATAGATGGCTGAAGCCAAGAAATACTACTGGCTCAAGCTGAAGCGAGACTTCTTCAAGAGGCACGATATCCGCATCATTGAGGAGATGCCCAACGGCAAGGACTACATCCTCTTCTACCTCAAGTTGCTTCTTGAGAGCATCGATCATGAAGGAAACCTCCGCTTCAGCGAAACCATTCCATACAACGAGCAGATGCTCTCGGTGGTGACCAACACTAACGTGGACATTGTGAGGTCGGCCATGAAGATGTTCGTGGAACTCAACATGATGGACATACTCGATGATCAAACCATCTTCATGACGGAGGTTGAGAAGCTCATTGGGAGCGAAGCATGGAGTACGGAGCGGTCAAGAAGATGCCGTGAAAAGAAGAAATTGTTGCAATGCAACACGCTTGCAACGCTATGCAACGAAGAGAAAGATATAGAGAAAGAGACAGATAAAGATAAAGAGAAAGAGAATAAAAAGAAGGACTCACCGAAGCGGTTCGTCCCACCCTCTTTTGAGGAGGTACAAGCCTATTGCACCGAGAGAGGGAACGGAATTGACGCTCAAGCCTTTATCGATTTCTATGCTTCCAAGGGTTGGTTGGTAGGTAAAACGAAAATGACGGATTGGAAGGCGGCGGTGAGAACGTGGGAAAGCCGTAACCGAAAGCAAAGCAAGCCTACCTACGCAGAGACCGACTACGGCAACCCTGAAGACATCTTTTGAGGGAGGGGTATAAGTGATACGGAACTACATGGAAAGCCTCGCAGAACGCTCCAAAACGGCTATAGAGGTGGCCGACATCGACTACAAGGATGAGGAGGGATTTCTCGTCTGCGGAAAGTGCCATACACGCAAGGAGATTGAGGTCACCCTGCCGTGGGGCAAGATAAGACCATACTGTCTCTGCCAATGCGAAAAGGAACGGCAGGACAAAGAGAAAGCCGAGCAGGCTGAGAAGCAACGCAAAGAACGCATACAGAGACTCCGTGACAACGCATTCCCCGAAGGCTCTCTCGCCCATTGCACCTTCGACATGGCTTCTGATCCAAACCACAAACTCATCCTCGCCATGCAGAGATATGTGGACAACTTCCGACAGTTCAAGGAAGACGGCAAGGGCATTCTCCTGTACGGCTCGGTAGGCACGGGAAAGACCTTCCTCGCTGCCTGTGCCGTAAATGCACTCATTGACAAGGGATTTCCTGCGTTGCTTGTGTCTGTGCCATACATATCCAACAAGTTGTTTGGCATTGATGACAAGAACGAGTATGTCGAGAGCCTCAATGAATACCCTCTCCTCGTCCTTGATGACCTCGGTGCGGAGAGAAACACCGAGTACATGAACGAGGTGGTATATACCATCATCAACGCAAGGTACAAAGCAAAGCTCCCTCTCATCGTTACTACGAACCTCACCACGGAGCAACTGAAGGCCCCTATGGAGGTGACGAAGGCGCGAACCTATAGCCGTGTGCTTGAGATGTGCTTCCCCGTCAAGGTGGAGGGTGTGGACATCCGCAGGGAGAAAGCCAAAGCTGAATACAAGACCATGAGTGACATTCTCGGTCTGTGAGAACTGAAACTCAACTGAAAAACAAATGAAATTTCACTTGAAAGGTAACAAAAACCATGAAAGGACAGGCGAAACAGACAAAGAACACTCCCGAAGAGACCATACAGCTTGCCACCGAAATCGCAGAATTGAGGGAACAAGGTTATTCCTGTGCGGAGATTGGAAAGCGGTATGGGTATGACAAGTCCTATATTGCACGTATCATCAAGCGGTATTGCCCTGATCTTCCGAGGCGATATTCCAATTCCAAAATGAAGGAGAGGATCGCTCAGTACAAGGCGTTGGTGCTTGCCGGTAAGTCCTCACAGGAAATGGCTGATATTCTCGGCATCGGTGTGAAGAACGTTCGACAGTTCCTCTACTACCACCACGCTGAAATCTATAGTGCCGAGGAAAACGAGATGCTCCAAAAGGTATCACGGAGGCGAGGCAAGGCTTCAGACGAACGGTATATGGACGATGGCGAGATGGCAAGGTCGTACAAGGCGGCAGCCAACCAAAGAAGTCAGCTTCTTGTTCTTGCCCAACTAAACGGCATGGCAGTTTCCGAAGTAAGAGAAATATTGGTGAGACAGGGGGTTATGGCATGAAGGAATATATCGACAGAGAAGCGTTGATTGCAGAATATGACCGAGTGCATCAAGGTCCAGCAGGGGGAGCAAGAAAACTGATGGTGGATGCCCCCACCGCAGATGTGGTTGAGGTGGTGCGGTGTAAGGATTGCAAATACTACGGTGAAGATGGTATTTGCGATGTTCATTCGGAATATGAGGACAAATATACAAGAGGTTACGTGGTCTTCATGAATGGCGAAGACTTTTGCAGTTACGGAGAAAGGAAGGAGCAGGAATGAAGTGCTTGGAATGTCCGCTTTGTGTAAGCGATTATTGCGATGCTTGCGGTGATGGCGATATTTATTGCCTTATCACAAGACGGTATGCAAAGGACGAGGGCGGTTGCCGTAGGACAAACAAATTCATTCTTTCGCAGGACAAGCAGAAGTTAAAGGATGAATGGGCAGAAGAAGAAGCGAGAAAGTGGACAGAATTTGCCGATTGGTATGAAAAAGAAAACGGCTTACCAGCGTTTGGTTGAGAAAGGAAGGAGCAGAAATGACAGAACGAGAAAGACTGATAGAGATATTGCTTGACGGTGTTACCTTTACAGATGAATACAAGAATCCCGCCCGAATGCAAGCCGAATATACTGCCGACCACCTTCTCGCCAACGGTGTCATCGTGCCGCCTGTGAACGTGGGGCAGATTGTGTATGTTGTAGATCGTTACTACACAAGCGAATGGGAAATTTATGAGTGTGAGGTCGATTCCTTAACAACATACAAAACCCACACTTTTATGGAACTTGTATCGGTGAAATACCACTTTACCTTTGGAGTGGAAACGAGTTTTGTTGGCGTAGAGGCTTTCCTCACCAAAGAGGAAGCAGAGGAAGCACTAAAGGAGAAGCAGGGATGAAAGAACGAGACGAAGAGCTTGATGAAGACCTCGATGAGAGCGAATACCCATGCCACACCTGTAGCGAACAAGAGTCTTGCGACGGTTGGGAAGCACAGTTTTGTTGTAAGCTTTGCCGATATTACAACGATGAACCCGATTGCGAAAACTGCGATCCAATGGATATATGAAAGGAGCGAGGGGAAATGAAAGCAAAAGAATACTTCGACAAATACTTCGCCAATGTCAAAAGCGAAAAGGAAATAATTGAAAACGCCAAATCTATGTATCGAGATTTTTTTACCGAATTTGACGAAATAAAAGAAAAGCGGAAATACAAATCGCTTGACGGCTTTGTCGGAATCATTCGGGAACTCAATGATAAGTGGAACTCTATTGCGACCAAGGTTGAAGCAAAGTTTTCCACACAAATTCTTAAACGCAATGCAATTTGGAATAATTGGCTCTCTGAAAAGTGGGGCGATGAATTTCCAAGAAAACCCGATGGAGAGGAAAGGAGCGAGGGGGAATGAATGACAGACTATATGCCGTAAGAGACACGGAGACGGGAAAGTTCGTATCCGATATCACCAATCCGAGAAGAAAGTATTGGGACAGACGAGGAAACGCAGAAGCCGCCATAAGAGGATGCAAATGGCGAGTGGGAGCGGAAAAGCAAAACAGACTCAAACTTGTGGTGTTTGAACTTGTGGAGGTGCAAGATGACCGATAACGAGATTATAAAGGCTTTGGAGTGTTGTACGGAAGGGACGAGTGAAGCGTGTCGAAAATGCGTGTTGGCGTTAGTGCCTTATCCCGTTTGTAAAACTATGGTAGCAAGTCACGCCCTCGCCCTCATCAACCGCCAAAAGGAAGAGATTGATGTGTGGCGGAGCGCATATGATGTTGCATATTCGACAAACACAGAATTGTACGAGGCATTGAAAACCGCAAGAGCCGAAACCGCCAAGGAGTTTGCGGAGGGGTTGAAAGGCGAAATGTTAAGCAAGTATTGTGTGTATTTTGATTATGAAATCACAAACGCAATCATCGACAACCGTGTAAAAGAATTTACGGGGGAAACAAAATGATTGCGAACAATGAAAGAGAGCGCAAGTGGAATGGCTCTTTTAATCGAAGGGGCGACAGAAGGGGCTGCCTAACTACGCATGGTTGTGCCGGGACAAGACTTTACGAAATTTGGTGTGGCATGAAGAAACGCTGTTACAACAGCAAAGATAAACGCTATAAGAATTATGGTGGCAGAGGGATCACGGTCTGTAATGAATGGCGAAGCAGTTTTGAATCATTTTATGAATGGGCAACGGCAAACGGATATTCCGACAGCCTTACCATTGACCGTGTTGATGTCAATGGGAACTATTGCCCGGAAAATTGCAGATTTGTAACGGCGTTGGAACAGGCACGAAATACAACAAGAAACCACTTTGTCACAGCGTTTGGAGAAACAAAGACTATTTCTGAATGGGCAGAAACTTCGGGAATTAGTCAAGATGTCATAAAGGACAGATTGAACAAACTACACTGGACACCTGAAGAAGCCGTGAGCATTAAAACATTGAAGATTGGGGGAAAAAGAAATGTGTCCTATTCTTGATTCGGGCGAAAGAAGAACATTTTCAACAGGAAGTGTCAGGGATATCCAAGAGGGTAAGGGCAGGTGCGATCTTCTGCCGTTGGATGTTATTTCGTTGATTTACGAAATGAGAACACCGCAGATGGCGGCACCAAATATTTTAGGTGACATTGCGTTATTTATGGCAAATGGTGACGTCCTTCACTTGGTTACTGCTTTTGAACACTTTGTGTTGGATGATTGTCCATGGGACTGTAATTGGTCAACGGCTTTTCTTGAAGTCTCTAAGCACTTTGAAGAAGGCGCAAAGAAGTATGGCGAACATAACTGGCAAAAGGGCATTCCCACACACTGCTACATCGACAGTGCAGTCCGGCACTATCTTAAGTGGTTAAGGGGTGACGAGGACGAGCCCCATGATCGGGCTTTTGTATGGAACATCCTGTGTTGCATTTGGACTTGCTTGAATAAGCCTGAATTGAATGACTATGGGAAGGATCAGAGGATGGATGAAAATGAAGGCTAACACACGAAAGGCAATGGAAGAAGCCAAGCTCAATACGGCGATCATGCTCTGCTTCTATGCGGCGATCTTGGTGAACAATGGCGTATTCGGTCATGGTCAGAAGCGGTTGCAACAATTCGCAGATGAATATTCCAAGACGGTGCAAGACTACCTCAACCGCTATGACGAGGTGACCTTGGATGCTATGAGATCGCACTGCGAACAGCTTGGCATTCGCTTTGAAGTAGTATGAAGAATCCATGCGTTAGAGGATGCCCTGAGAGGAGCGTAGTATGCCATGGTTCGTGCAAACGATACAAGGCATACCGAGAATACCTTGACGAAAAAAACGCTCAAATAAGGCGCGATGAATGCTTTGTGGCATACATCCATGACAGGACAGAGAAAACAAACGCCATTATTCTGAAAAAACAACAGAAAGGAAGGAAGGCGAACGATTAGTGGAAAAGAAGAAAGGCGGTGATGCCGATGGAGCATAAATGCAAATTCCCTCCCGGCATCAGCATTAAGCCCGATGGAGAGCATGAACTTGACCCCTGCATCTATGAGGAGATTGAGAGATATGTCAACGTGACCGTGTCCGTCAGCCGTTGCCGTAAGTGCGGTCACATTGAGATATCATGGGAAAGACAAGAAGATACCGAGGAGGTGGCACTTTGATGGACTATAAGTATAACAAGTATGGCAATAAGAAGATAAGGCTTCCCGATGGAACCGTCTACGATAGCAAGAAGGAGTATAGCCGTCACATGATACTGATGCTCCTTGAAAAGTCGGGTGAGATAGAATGTCTCCGGAGGCAGGTAAAATACGAACTCATCCCCAAGCAGGATGGCGAGAGAGCCGTGTACTATGTGGCCGATTTCGTCTACAAGGACAAGCGCACAGGGGAGATGATAGTCGAGGATTGCAAGGGCTTCAAGACCGATGTCTACATCATCAAGCGGAAACTATTCCGTTACCGATACGGCATAAAGATACTTGAGACATAAAGAAGGAGGTATATATGAACGATTTTATGCGAGCTGTTCTTACTAAGAAATTGATTGAAAGTAAGCTCGAAGAGATCAAAAGCCTGCGAGAATTAGCAACATCAATCTCGATTCCGGACTTATCAAAAGAAAGAACCGCCGGAGGTCTTCAGGTACAATGCCGATTTGCGGAAATCGTGGACAAGCTCGTGGATTTGGAAAGCGAGATATTACAAGAGGTTGATGATTATGTGGAGCAGGAAAAAGAAATGCGCAATATAATCAATCAGCTGCCGAAGCCGGAATGGCAACTCATTATGCAATACAGGTACGTGGAAGGGCTTTGCTTCGAAGAGATTGCTGAACGATTAAATTACTCGGTAAGACAAATCTATAACATCAGAAAAGAGATTTTCGGATATATTGAAAGACTGCACTAAATTTCATTTTATTTCGCCATACTCTTATGATATGATTATAATAGCGAAAAGAGGCACGGAGACGTGTCTCTTATTTATTTTGTGATAAAGGGAGGGCGCTTGAATGTTGAATGCTAAGCAGAGAGCTTTTACAGTTGAATACATGAAAGATAAGAATGCTACTCAGGCGGCTATCCGTGCTGGGTATAGCAAGAAGACTGCTTACAGCCAAGGTTTTGACCTCCTGAAAAAACCCGAAGTAATGCAGGCAATCGAAGAAATGGACAAGGCAGCACAGACAAGGGCTGGCATAACGGTCGATAAGATCGTTGATAGAATAAATAAGATCGCAGAAGATCCGAACGCTTTACCGAGAGACAGATTGAAGGCAGATGAGCTCCTTGGTAAGTATCTCGGCATGTTTACCGAAAAGGTAGAAATGAAGGGCGAGATTGATACAACTGTAAGTAAATTGGACGGAATTCTGAAGCAGTTGAGCGAATAACGCCCCTAAATGAATGTTTAGCGTCGTTATTATGGCAATGATTGGCAAAGGGGGGTATCAATGAAGATAATCAAAGCGGACTTGCCGCAAAATATCGATGTTTTAGAGCTTCACACGTTCGCAGACGAGCACATTGGAGATGCGCACTGTGATATTCCTCGGTTAAAGGAGCGCGTTGCTTATGTTGCGAACACCCCGAACGCCTATTGCATCATGAATGGCGACATTCTGGATTATGCCAGCCGTAGCAGTATTGGCGACATCGAGACCCGCGAGTTTAATATCATGGGACAGTTGGAAAAAGCCGTGGAACTGTTCACTCCGATAAAGGATAAGATCATCGCTATTACGAACGGCAACCACGAGAACAG
>JAEIGA010001455.1_pt1 | contig 37072 bp, 58 predicted proteins | sample 9270691 | NCBI WGS metagenome assembly JAEIGA01 (sample SAMN17057246, study PRJNA624740) | gut metagenome | biome: biome; isolation source: fecal sample | host: Bos grunniens | place: China: Xizang | collected 2019
AAAAGAAAATGATTATTATGCGACTGACCCAATTGCAATAGATAAACTGTTAAAGGTGGAAAAACCTAGCAAATATATTTGGGAATGTGCGTGTGGAGAAGATCATCTTGCTAATAGATTAAGACAAAAGGGTTATAAGGTTCTTTCAAGTGATATTTTTGATAGAGGTGTAAGGGCTGAAAAAATTGACTTTTTACAAACAACAAAATTAGAAGATTATTTTGATATTCTTACTAACCCACCATATAAATATGCAAAAGAGTTTGTGTTGAAATCATTAGAATTGCTTGCAAATGGTAGAAAATGTTATATGTTCTTAAAATTGCAATTTTTAGAGGGGAAAGCGAGATTTAATGAGTTATTTAGCAAATATCCTCCAAAAACTATTTATGTTTTTAGTGAAAGGATAATGTGTGCCAAAAATGGAAAATTTGAGCAAATGAAGGCAGGTGGAGGAAGTGCTGTTGCTTATGCTTGGTTTGTTTGGGAGAAAGGATATACTGGTAATACAGAAATAAAATGGATTTAAGGAGTTAGAATAATGAACAAAACACAATTACAACAAAAAATAGTTGATATGGAAAAACAACTAGCAGAGTTAAAGAAAGAGTTAGAGAAGAAAGATAAGGGGATTTGGAAACCTGAATATAATAAGATTTATTATTATTTGCGTAGAAGTGGTGAAAGTGATTGTTACCGATATAACGAAGATAATATAGATAAATCACTAATTGAATTTGGCAACTACTACAAAACAGAAGAAGAAGCACAAAAAATGTCAAACTATCTCAAATACACAAACCTATTAAGAAAGTATGTGGAAGAACACAGTGAGCCATTGGATTGGGAAAGTAATGATAATAAGTTTTGGATGACTTATAATTACTATCATAAAAAAATAGTTATAGATTATTCAGATACTTATCCAGCACAAGGCACAATCTACGCAAGTTCAGAAGAAGTGCTTAAAGAGGCAATAGAGTTCATTGGGGAAGAGAATTTGAAAAAATATGTGTTTCAGGTCGAGGAGTGATATATGATAACAAAGGAAAGATTAGAAGAACTTATTAAGCAAGGTGCAACTATTTGGCACTATGAATGGGAAGAAATCAAACTTAATAAATACACTTGTGAAATTTGCGAAGTCAAATCATTGTTATTCCATAAACATATAGGCTGGGCTTTGCAATTTGAATATAGTTATAATGATACAACATACAAGGGCGAAGTAGATATAAACGAATTGGAAGAAGATGTTGAGAAAGGCAAATGGGAAGAAGAATTTGGCAACATAACAAGAACTGAAACACTAAAGTTGCCTACTTGGGAAGAGTTTCAACAAAGTAAAGATATAGTTTTTCATAATAGAGATAGTGAATATTCTCTTTATCTTAACAAAGAAGGGAAAAACAAAGTAATGATTAGAATATGGCAAGAAAGAATAAACTCGGAATATGGTGTATGTATATGGGGTGAAAGAGCAACCAAAGAAAACTACACTCTTGCTTGCAGAAAATGTAAAGAATTGTTTTTAGGAGAGAAAGATGAGTAAAACAACAATATTTGGAGAAGAAAACTTTATAGACAAATCAATGATAAGTATTATTGAAGAAAGAGGCAAAGCAATAGATAATATGATTTATGAAGAAATTGAAGGTGTTGCTAGATATGAATTAAAAATGCCTAAAATTGTTGTCGATAAAGAAAAAGTAAAGAAATGGCTTACATTGTGTAGCCAATTAGAAAATATAGAACACTCTAAATTGATAGAAATAGCTACCAAAAAGAAAATTACTAACCTAACCCACGAAAACAAAATACTAGCAAAAGCACTTGAATTGGCGTGTGAAAAACTTGCCAATATTATTATAAAAGATTGCACAAGTATTAAAGAAGGCGAAGAGGCGTTATTATACTGTGATAAAAACTGGTTTCTACAACAAGCGAAAAGGAGTTGAAGAATGAGTAAAAGGTTTGAAAAGTGGGGAACTACAGAAATAATACAAGACAAGAGGTATGCGTGGTCTCTCGAAAAAATTTGTGATTATATGAATGAAAATTTTGACAAAATCACCGACCTAGAAGCAAAACTTGCAGAGAAAGAACGAGATTTTGATTTACTTATGTTATCAAAAAACGAAGAAATAAACGAATGGATTGCTGTTCGTGATGATAAAAACAAAGTGATTGATAGACAAACAGACAAAATCAACGAACTCAAACAGCAACTTGCAGAGAAAGATAAGAAAATTAAAAGTTTAACACTTGCTCATTTTGAAAGTGAAAAAAACAAACCTATATTAACTACAACTGAAATTATCAACCAAGTCAAAATAGAGTTGCTGGAAAGATTAAAATCTATGATTAAGGCAGATTATGATAACCATTTTCCTGACTTCCCATTAGGAATTGTGGAGAAAAAGCACATAGAATATATCGACACTCTTATAAAAGAAATTAAAGGAGAATAGTATGAGTATTGAAGAAATGGTTGAAGAACTAAGTGATATAAAAAGAAAGATAGCAATAATGCAAGATAATGGCATAGAAGATGATGAAGATATTGATTGGGGAAGAATATACGAACGCTTTGAAAGTGCGTATTGTGAATTAGAAGAAATAAAAGACTATTTAAGAGAGATTCAATATGAAAGGGAGAATAAAGGAGAAAACAAATGAAAGTGTATGTAGATGAATTGCCAGAGAGTTGTTGCGATTGTCCTTGTGATGATGATTCTCTTGGGTGTTATTTTGGACTTGATTCAGAATTACACAAACGAGCAGAGTGGTGCCCTTTACAAACGATTTCCGAACACGATAAACAAGTGAGAAAGGAAGTAGTGCAAGAGATTAGAGAACAATTAAACTTTTGGTATGATGGTTATGAGGAAGAATATAGTATACACAAAGAGTGTTTAGAAGACATATTAAAGGAAGCAGAAAATTCTTGCAAAAAATCATAAAATATGCTATACTATATATGACACAGGCAACGAGTGTCAACCTCACACAGTCATAAATCCTTTGTTTAATATAATACACCTCAATCGTTGCAGGCACACCTAAACAGTGTGTCTTTATGGAACAGTAGCCAAGTGGTAAGGCAAAGGTCTGCAAAACCTTTATGCGAAAGTTCAAATCTTTCCTGTTCCTCCAAAAAAAGTTGTCATAAACATTTGCATTTTATTTCAAAATCGTGTATAATTATAAAAAGGGGTGGTTATGAGTTGGGAAGAAATGCAACGATTCGTGAATGCGATATTTTACAAACACTTTAAAAAATACACTAGATTCAAAGATGACCTTGTTTCGTGTGGTTATTTAGGAATAAGTAAAGCTATGAAGAAGTTTGATGCCGAAAAGGGTGTCAAGTTTTCTACCCTTGCTTATCCGACAGTAGTCAACGAAATGAGGCATTTTTTATTCAAGGAACGAAAGCACGAAATCAACAGGGTGGATGACATAGACAAGTTGATTGACTTGGTGGCAGAAGAACCAATAGAGAGAATGGAGATAAATGTTCAACTTGATGAGATAGATGCAAAGATATATGATTTGGCATTAAAGGGGTATTATGAGCGTGAAATATGTTTGGAAGTAGGAAAATGCCAGTCAGTAGTTTCCAAGCGTTTAAAACGCATTAAAAGGCGAATAAAGGCAATATTAGAGTGTGAGAACGAGCAAAGTTTGTAAAAAATGAATATTTTATATTAAAAATGTATATAATAAAAAGAGAGGAGATAACTATGCCTAAAAGCAGAATCAACGATGTTATAACTCCTGAAAACATTATACGAGTAAGGGGTTGGGCGAGAGATGGTTTAGACAACGAACAGATTGCAAAGAACTTGGGAATAGTGCCTTCCACTTTATATACTTATGCTCTAAAAAATAAAGAGTTAGAGAACGCCTTAAAAAAGGGGAAAGAGGTTGCTGACAGAGAGATAGAGAACTCTTTGTATAAAAGGGCACTGGGTTATGATGTTGAGGAAGTTATAGAAGAACAAAGACCAGATGCAGATGGGAATATGATTATAACACTGAAGAAGAAAACAAAGAAACATATTCCGCCAGATACAACTGCGATTATTTATTGGTTGAATAACAGAAAACCTAAAGAGTGGAGAAACAAGCAAGTAATCGAAGGGGATGCAAGTTCAGTTATATCAAATATGCAAGCATTGGCAGATTTAGTAAACAAACCAGCAAAGCAAAGAAAGATAGAGGACTTTGAACAATGAATTTAATAGCACCATTAAGCGAGAATCAACTATCGTGGTATTTAAGGGCATTAGAACCTGATAGTTGGTTTAATGTGTCAGAGGGTGGAAAGAGAGCAGGTAAGAATGTTATGGGCGTTCTTGCCTTTTGCACTTTATTGGAAACGCATCCGAACAAACTTCACTTGATAGCAGGGGTGTCAATAGCAACTGCAAAGCTTAACATTGTTGATTGTGATGGGTATGGTATAACAAACTTCTTCAAAGGCAGATGCAGAGAGGGAGAGTATAAGAACAGAGATTGTTTGTATATAGCGACCAAGAGTGGCGAAAAGATAGTGCTTATTAGTGGTGGCGGAAAGAAAGGGGATGAAAAGAATATAAAGGGTAATACTTACGGAATGGCATATATAACGGAAGCTAACGAGTGTCATCCTAACTTCATTAAGGAAGTATTTGACAGAACATTGTCAAGCGACTTGCGAAAAGTTATACACGACTTAAACCCAAAGAGTCCGACACACACATATTACACAGAGGTTTTAAACTTCCACGAAGAACAACAAAAGAAAGATAGCACATACGGATTAAACTACGGACACTTCACGATTGTTGACAATAATAGCATAAGTGATGAGAAGTTAAGGCAAGTTCTAAAGACATACAATAAGAACGATTTATGGTATAAGCGAGATATATTAGGACAACGCATACAGGCAGAAGGACTTATTTATGGGCAGTTCGCAGAGAATAACGAAGATTATGTCATTGATGAGATTCCAGAAGATTATAGAATAGACTTGATACGATACGGAGTGGACTTTGGTGGAAGTGGGTCGGCAACAACATTTGTAGCAACTGCGATATGTAATTATTATCACGATATAATTCCTGTGAGTGCAAAACGCATTGAAAAAGAGTTGTCGCCTGATGTATTAGAGAAAGAGTTTAACGAGTTTGTGCAGGAAGTAAACGAGAAGTATAAACTATTCGGGGAAACTAGGGCGGACAGTGCAGAGCAGATTCTTATTCGTGGTATGAGAAGGTCAACGGAAGTTAACGGAATACCAACGATAATAAAGAACGCAAAAAAAATGCCTATTTTAGACAGAATAAGATTATTTGTAAAACTTATCAGCTTAAAGCGTTTCAAGGTGCTAAAGTGCTGTAAAACGGTAATAAAGGCACTAAACACAGCAGTTTGGAATGAAAAGGTGGCGGATGAGCGATTAGATAATGGAACAACCGACATTGACACATTGGATGCACTTGAGTATAGTGTAGAACCAGATTATAAATATTTGATTGATAGCATATAAGGGGAGGAAGAATGGCAAAGATTAATAGCATAGCAAAAGTAGTAGGAAAGTATTTTGATAAGCAGAACAGGAACATAACTTATATTCCGTTTTCATCAGTTCAGCAAGAGTGCATCTCTTGGTATAGGGGGTTGACTGATTGGCATAATTATAAAATTTGGAACGGATTGCATAGAATAGGCAGACAAAGAGCAAGTTTGAGTATGGCAAAGATTGTTTGTCAAGATCTTGCAGGATTGGTGTTTAGTGAGAAGTTAAAAATCAAGGCAAGTGGGAAAAGAGAGCAAGAGTTAGTTGATGCAACACTGTTTAATAACAACTTTAATGTTATGGCAAACCAACTGTATGAATTGACCTGTGCGATTGGAACGGGTGCGTTTGTAGAGAGTTTGCAAGGGGATGAAGTAGTTATTGATTATATTCAAGGGGATATGGTGTTCCCTTTGAAGTGGGATAATGGGAAGATTATTGATTGTGCGTTTGCAAAGAGGGGAGGAGATACTGAATCTGCGTTCTGCACACTTATTATTCACGAGTTAAAAGAAGATAAAGAAGGCAAGCACTATGAGATTAAAACTATTGAAATCACTGAAGAGGGCGACATTGTTCCACCAACACGATTCAAGAAAGGTGTGACAGAGAGCAACATTGAAAGTGTAATCAAGGTTAAAGGCGATATTCCTTTGTTCCAGATTATCAAACCAAACATTGTAAATAACTATGACAAGACAAGTCCTTTGGGGTTGAGTGTTTTCTATAATAGCATTGACACATTGAAAAGTATTGACCTTATTTATGATAGTTTAAGAAACGAATATCAGTCAGGAAAGAGAAGAATCTTTGTTAAGAGTGGGTTAAAAACCGTTCTGCAGAAGTCAACAAAGGATGCAAACAAGAGTGTGGTTGTAAATAACATTGACCCTAACGATACAGAGTTCTATTCACTTGAAACGGAAGATGGTGAGAAAGTTCCTATTACAGAGTTCAGTCCTGCATTGAGAGTGGCAGAACACGAGCAAGGGTTGAATGTTCAGCTTAATTTGTTGAGTAGGGGTGTGACACTTGGAGATGGTTATTATAACTTTAATAATGGTGCAGTAGGAAGAACCGCCACCGAAGTTATTAGTGTAAACTCTGCACTGTTTAGAAACCTTAAAAGACACGAATTGATTATTGATAAGGCACTGAAAGATATGTGTAAGGCAATTTTGTTCCTGTATGATTATTTGGGTGGCGGAGTTGACTTTGAAACTGAAATCACAGTTGATTATGATGATAGTATTATTGAAGATACTGACAAGATTAAACAAAGTGCTTTACAGGAATATAACGCAGGACTTATTGATAAAGTGCAATACTTGGCAATCACACGCAAGATGACAAGAGAGCAGGCATTGGAATTTGTGAAAGAAATGGAAGAAACCGAAACTATGAAAGACCTTAATGCTGGGTTCGGTGGATTTGGATTTGAGGGGTAATAAATGAAACTAGGAGATAGCAGGGAGTTTACAGCGACTGAAATTATACTTGACACGCAGATTGAAGTGATGTTGTTAGTTAAGGGTGCAGTGCGAAATGTAGTCAAAATGCTATCTTTTAGAAAGGATGTTGAGGAACTTCTTGAGAAGAACTTGGCAGACATTAAAAACGAAGATTTGAGAGAAACGGCACGAGAATCCTTGACACGATATGCTTATGAAGAACTTGAAAAACTAAATATGCGATTAGGACTGCGAAACATACCTTTGATGGTGGTGTTGTTATCACAGGGTGGACAGGTGCAAAAAAAGACACCTGATGTTGAGGTTAAGACAGAGATTCAAGGCGTTGTATTAACAGAAAAGCAAATAAAAGATATTCAAAATCAACTTAACGAGATAATTGCACAGATTCCACAAGCAGATGCGAACTTTAGTTATTCGCAACTAGGAAACTCTATGCCGAAAGTGTCAAAAACACAATCTTTGTTTGGGCATAGCGAGTTAGTGGCAAGATGGGAAGAGCAACAACAAGAACTTGCAGAGTTGAGAGCAAAAACTAGGTTGGTTGTGTGTTCAACGCACAGTGACTGCTCTGATAGATGTGCGCCTTGGCAGGGCAAAGTGTATAGTTTAGATGGAACTGCTGGCTTTACAGATGATGGCAGAAGATTCCAGCCACTAGAAAACGCAACACAGGTTAGAGATAAGTATGGGCATATAAACGGACTGCGAGGGTATAATTGCAGGCACAAATTAGTTCCGTATAGAACAGGGTTAAAACCGATTAAAGTTAGTGAGCAAGAGAGAAAGGTGCAAATAGAACTAACAGTGCAACAAAGGGCATTAGAACGGCAAATAAGACACGCTAAAGCACAAATGTTCGCAAACAAAAATGAAAAAACTGGCAAATATGCTATATATAAGAAAAAAGTTCAAAATTTAATGAATAAATATAAAGAATTTTGTATAAAATATAATAGAGTTCAATATCGTTCACGCTTGCAGGTGGATGATTCAAACTAGACCAAACATTTATGTCGAAAAAAGATACTGGAAAAAGTCAACAAAGACTATAAAAAAGGAGAAGGATTATGGAAGAAATCCAAACAGTAGCACCTGATACTGAAATTACAGGGCAAGAGCCAGCGGTGGAAACAGTGGCACAGGTTGAAGAACCTAAAAAAGAAGAACCTAAAGAAAAGACATTTACACAGGCAGAGGTTGATGAAATTGTAGCAAAGAGATTGGCAAGAGTTCCAAAGGCAACAAATGATTCAACTGATTGGCAGAAGAAAGTGGATGAATTGCAAGAAAAGATTGGCAACTATGAGAAAGATATTGCTTTGAAAGATGCTAAAATCACAGCCGAGTATTTTGATTTTGTTAAGTTCCAAGTTTCCAAACAAGCAACAGAAGGAAAGGACTTCAAAACTGCATTGAATGAATATTTAGCAGGGGAAGGCAAAAAGTATGTTGAGGTTGCTGAAGATAAACCAGCAACAATTACAATGACTAGACCAGAAAACATTGGCAAGGATGATGAAAGGACTAGTTATGAATCAATGATGGCGAAAGCTATGAAAATTTAATAGAAAAAGGGAGATTTAGAAAAATGGCAAACAATATTGCACTACACGAAGTGTTCCTTGATAAACTTGATGAAATTTATGCAAGAGAATCACTTACTTCAATTCTTGATACAGGATTGATTGACAGTAAAACACAAACAGGCAAGAAATTTATGATTGACAAGATGGAACTTTCAGGACTTGCTGACTATGACAGAAACACAGGATATGCACAAGGGGATGTGACTATCACTCAAGAAGAAGTTGACCCTGACTACGATAGAGGTAGAAAATTCTCTGTTGATGTTATGGATGATCTTGAAACAGGATATATCGCATTTGGTAAACTTGGTGCAGAATTTGAAAGAACAAAAGTTATTCCAGAAGTAGATGCTTACAGATTCAGCAAATATGCACAATCAGCTGGAAAAACTGCTACTGAAACAATTACAGGCGAAAATGTATTGTCAGCACTTGAAACAGCAGAAGCACACCTTATTGATGCAGAAGTTCCAACAACTGGCAACATCCTTTTCGTAAGTGCTGAAGTTTATGGTGCTATGAAACAAAAAGCTGGAAACAGATTTGGCACTTGGACAGACACAACTATCAACAGAAACATTGAATCATTTGACACAATGCCTGTTGTAGTAGTTCCAAAGGGAAGATTCAATGACGATGTGACACTTACAGCAAACGGATACACTGCAGGTGGTTCAGACATTAACTTTATGATTGTAAACAAGGGTGCAGTTATCCAATATAACAAGCACAGAGCATCAAATGTAATTTCTCCAGAAGATAACCAATCTGCAGATGCTTACATTATGAAGTTCAGAGATTACGCACTTGCTCATGTTCTTGACAACAAAGCAAACGGAATCTATGTTAGTGTTAAAGGCTAATTAAAAATGAGAGGGTAAAACCTCTCTTTATCGGTTTAGTAGTATAGTGGTGCAACTCCACAAAAATCGAGGAGGGAAAATGTTAGAAGATAAAGATATGTATTTGGAAGATTTGAGATATTATTTGAAAGAGAGTTATGTTCATAATAATATTGCAGACCTTTGCAAAGTGGTTCAAGATGAAACGGATGGCAACAAGGCAACGCTTCATAAGAGGGTTATTCGTAGGGCGTGTGATATGCTTTGGGATTTTATTGATGAAAATGCAGTTGATAAAATGAGTTCGCTTTACTATGCAGGGCATAATACGGTTGCTTATTCGACATTAAAGAGAGCGTTGGCACTTCAAGTTGAATATTTCTTGCAAGTGGGGGATACAGCAAACGCTATTGGTATGAAGAAAGAGGACAGAGTTCATAAAGGGGCAATTCAATTGTTGAAAGGGGTTAATTTCTTTAATCTCTTATACACTGACTTGAAACCTTACGAGGAGTGGTAGAATATGTTAGCAGTTACATCTTGCAAGGTTAAACAAGGGGAAAAGACAGGCAACCTTTATTCAGCAAAGTGGGTAAGCGTGGCAGACAAGAACAAGAAAGGGTATTTTTCTTTTAAGATTGTATCAGATGACTATTTGATAGAAACGGACTTTAATAATTTAAGTGGGTTAGAAGGTGCTATGGTTATATCAACCAAGAGTATGTTGGATTTTTCAGTAGATGACTTGGTGTTCTTTGATGGTGCAAGATATAACATCACAAGAGTTGATGGGAATCGAAAGGAAGAGGCAGACAGCGAAGTTGCTTTCTCTAAATTTAGAAAAAATGGCAACCTAACCACTATTTTATCGTTAAGGCGAGCAGGGAAATGACAAAGCAAGAATTTGAAAATTTAATGGTAGATGCTATGAATATGGCAAGGCAACAAAAATGGTTTCCAAAGGACACTGGCAATATGGCATTTGCATCTTTTAAGGGGCATTGGTTAGGCGAAGATAAGTTCAGACTTTACTTTGATGAAACCGTTGCCCCTTATGTTTATTATACGAACGAAGTCTGGTTAAAAAGAAAAGCAAAGAATCCACACGAAGGCTGGATAGAAAAGAAATTAATACCATTTATAACAACATATATAGCAAGAAGATTAAAAGGGAAGGTTAGGGAGAAATGATTAATACAGTTTATTTAGCAAATTTGGTTCAAGATCATCTTAACAATAACGAACTAAACAAGAAGTTTTTAGTATTTGCAGATGAAGGAGATATGAGGCAAGCAGTCTGCAAGGGAAATTATAAGGAAGAATACACACACGGGGTGCTTGAAACTATTAGTGATAATATAGTGCAGTTTGAAGATTTGGAATTTCAGACAATAAACACACGATTAATGTTATTTGTGGACTTAATTAGTGGTGGAAGGGTGTCAGAAACCGAATTAAACAGAGAGCAAAGTAAAAATCTTATTCAAGTGAAAGAGTGCGTAGATGGCTTTTTAAAGGCTGTTAATGGTATGTCAACTTATATCGAAGAAGATGGCAAAACTTATAACTTGACAATCGTTATGAGTAAACCAACAAATGGGCAGAAGATGTCGCTTGGGGAAGTGGTAGAAGGGTTGCCTATTTATTGCAGTGTCCAGTTTACTATTTTTCAGAACGGTGTTAATGCAAACGATTGCAAAATCAAAGTTAATGGCGAGAGTTTAGGTTATACAGAGTTTACAAAGACAAAGAATTGCACAATCAACCAAAACAACTTGGGAAATGAGGGGGCAAGGTCTTATATATTGGCAGGTGGCAAGTCTTTCGATTTGGTTGTTCCTCTTTTGAGGGGTGGGGTAACACAAGAGTTCGTTGATTTTATGCTTGATGATGACCTGAATAATGCTTTTGAGGTTGAGTTGGAATATCCTGAAAAGAGCAGACATTATATTTGTGTTCTTGGAAAGGTTATCGAAACAAATGTAAGGGGAACAAATGTTGCCTTGAACTTGTCATTTATTCAAGGGGTTGAAGATGCTTTAAACTATGATGATAGGTGGCATATAGTAGAAACAAACGAAAAAACATATACTTATACAGGTGCAAAGTTGGGAGATGTCATTTATTGGGGAGATAAAACTTATTCGGTTGTAAGCGTAGAAGAAGATAAGACACACACTTATACAGATGAGGAAGAATCACACAAAATTAAAGTTTTTAAGAGGTAGTGTATGGCATACGAAATAGATATTAATATTAATGGAAGCGTAGATGATTTAGAGGCGACAGGAACTGCCAAAACTACTAAAGACAGCCAAGCAGATGCGAGTAAAGGTGTAAAAGCGTTAGGCAATTATATCAAAGGGCAAGCAATTCAACCTATAATCAACAATGTTAAAACACAAATTTCACAAAATATAGGACTTATAACTGGTAGCCAAGAGTTGCAAGAAAGAGTTAATTTTGGATTGCAAATGATAGAAACAGGTCAATCGTTGTGGACTTCTGCACAGGGTGGTATTGCATTAGGACAGGCAGGTGGAGGAAGTGCTGTTGCTGGTGCAACTATTGGTATTGCTTTTAGTTTGTTTAATATTGGACTTCAAGTTGCGTTTAGGCAGGCACAACTTAACTTGCAAGAGGGGTTGGAAAATAAACAAATTGCACATACAAAGTCAAGAATGGGTGCTGGATTTAATAAGTCAAGAAGAAGTAGAGGGGAATAATGAAAGTTAAAATTAAAATTGGTGGCGTAGATTATACCAAGTATGTTGAAGTGCCTTTTCAAGACAAGAGTGTTTTGGATGAAAGTTTGGATATGGCAAGTATTAGATTGTTTTATACAGACAAGAAAGAAGAGTTTAAACCTTTTACACTTGTAGAGTTAGAAGTAGAAGATGATATTAAAAAGACTTTAAAAATGTATATTGCAAGTGATGTAACGGAAGAGGTGTTATCAACTGGCAAGGTTAATCATACACTTGTATTAATTGAAGAAACAAAGTCGATTGAAAGATTGTTGCTAACAAAGACAACAACAAACCCTCTTGTAAAGGACTTTACTGATGCACAAATGCCTATTGTTCCTATAATTGAAGGAATAAACAATGGTGTGGTAGTTCCTGAAAATTATGTTTCTCCTATAAAGCAAGGAAATTTTACAATTCAATCAGTAAGAACTATTGCAGGAATTGACTATGTAGGACTACCATTAATGCAATATACAATGGAATTAATTTCGCCTTTAGGAGAACAATTAATTGCAATAAGAGATGCAGATGAGATAATAACATATAATTTTAATAAAAATGGGCAATATAGGATTATTTACAGATGGACAGGTGGTGGTGGAGTAGGATACTCAGACAAAAAAGCAACATTTTATATAAATGTTGTGTCTGCCCAAGAAAAAGCAGTTAATAAAACAATAACTTATGTAGTAAATACTTTATTAGAAAGTTGCGAAACAATACGGCGAGGAGATAATCCAAAGTTTATTTTTAATAGCGAACAAGCAGAATTTTATAGAAATGTAAATTGCCCTGAAATGACATTTACAAAACAAACACTTTGGGAAGCGTTGCGACAAATTGGTGGTTATATTCACGCAATACCAAGAGTAAAAGATAATGAAATATATTTTGATAGTTATGATAGTATAGTTTATAGTGATATTGCAAAGAAAAAACCTATAAGCAATACAGGGAGTTTTGATATAGAACAATTTTGTTCGACTTTGGAAAGTTCTGTTGACAACCTTATTCAAGCAGATAATTCTTCACAAGGTGCTATTATTGATTTTGGTGGTTATTTTAAGACAACCAGAACAGAGCAATTAAATGCCCAAATAACAGAAGACAATATGTTTATTGAAACTGTTCAAAATATTGGTAAAGTGATTTCAGTAGAAGTTGGTTATTTGCCAGATGGAACTTATGTTGGGGATATTTCAAATTATGTGTATGAAAGAAGCGAGTATGATGCGTTAAGTTCGTATGATGAAACATACCCAACTTCAAAAGCGTTGGCTATATATTATACTTTGGGACAAAAGCATATTAAAGGACTTTCTTTTACAGTTGCTAGCGCATTTAGTGATGTTTTCCACGACCCTGCTATTGCAAACATTATTAATCATAAACTTGGGAAAGATATAAGCTGGTGGAATAGTTTGTGGTCAGGGTTAGATACAATGAATTTGCAGTTTAGAGTAACATACCAACCATATTACAGTGCTACACTGCGACAAGTAAAGCCAAACTTAAAAGACTTGAAGTTTAAGAGTGTCCTTTCATATACACAGGGTGCAAACTCTATTAGCACACAAGCATACGGAGAAAACCTAAAAGGTGCTGTTGCAAGACTTGGGACTGCTGAAAAAAGAAAAACTTATATATTGAAGCATTTAAGCGAGATACCAAAAGTGGGCGATAAGTTTGACAAAGATTATAGAATCAGTGAAGTAAATTGTGAATATTATAAAGACTATATTATTTGCGAAATTGGTTTATCAAAGAAATTTAACAGATGGAATGAATTTGTTGGTGTAGATAATGAATTGCGTATGTATGAAGTATCTGAAAAACAAGTAGCAGAGAGACCTGTGATTTGGGAAGATTATGCAGTTATTCAAAAAAAACAAGAAAAAATAGAGCAAGGTTCTTCTTTTATAACATCTAATGGGAGTGATTTTTTAGCATTTAGTGATACTTTTCTTAATATTGGTGGAACAACTAATATTAAAAGTGTTGAATCTGCAACATTTGATGAAGAAGGAACATTGATATCAAAATACTGGATGCCTGCACTTTGCTTTGCTGTTGGGAATACTTTTCAAGTAGAATTTGAGTATATAGATAATTTTTCGGCTGGAACTTATGCCCATACTGATAACAAAGGAACAAAGACACAAACATACGCACAATATAGTAATTATTTAGGCGAAGCGAAATATTTAAGAGTTAGATTTTATAATGACACTTATATTCCTGAAAGTTATAAAAATTATGAACAGTTTGTAAAGACAGGAGATAATTTGCCACAAATCCCTAAAACTTTGACTGCTTTGCCAGTGTTAAACTCAAACGAGAATGGCGACTTGTTAATTCTAAACAAAGATAATAGGGAAAAAATAAAATTTGTTTATTGTTTGCATTTTGTAGCGAATGAAGATGATTTAATTATTGGAAGTGCCTTAGCGAAATTAAACCCATTGGCTTATGGATATGAAAAGAATAGCGAAATTAAGCCTTCAGTTTATATTCTTAACAGAAAAATTAAAGATTTTGAGAATGTTATGGATTTGAGAGAGGCAATTTTGCAAGAAGCACAACCACAAATTAAAGGAACAACTCATAAAATAACTTTTGGATTGAAAGATAACGAAACAATGATTGCAGATGGTAAGTCTTGGGTAGTTGTTATTAAGAATCCATACAATAAGGAAGAAGATTTATTATTGTTTGGCAAAAATGTTGAGTTCAAACAAGGCGACCTTGCCAGCGAAGTTTGGGCAGATTATGAAATAGCGTTTACACACAATGTAGATGAATATTTATAATTAAAATTGTATATAATAATAAGAGGAGAGAGGAATGTTTAAGTCAGAAGTAGTAGAACAAACTTGTGGTTGTTATACAGTAGAACAAAAGAACTTTTACTTGACAAGGGGAGATACTGCAACAATTACAAGCACGCCAAGAGATGAAAACAAAGAAATTATTGAATTTGGATTAATTGCAAAATGCGAATTTATACTTTTAGAAGATGACAAAGAGATTTTTTCAAAAGAGTTTCACTTGGGAGAAGATAACCTTGTTGTAAGAATTGAAAGTTCTGAAAGTGATATTGATGCAGACACTTATGTTTATAAGGTAAAATATACTTTTGTTGATGGTTCGGTTGCAACACCAAATAGAGGTTTGTTTACGATTATTGATTAGGGGGAAATATGGTATTAGATAATGCAGTAAATAATCTTGATAACATAGAGCAGATAGAGAGTGATTTGTCTGCTCTTTCTTCTATTGATAGCGAGATTTGTTTGCAAGATAATATGGAATCAGAACTTGGGGAAGTTAGAGAAATATTAATTAAAACAGATGTTGATGCAGAACTGTCAGAAACTAGCGAAAATCCAGTTCAGAACAGGGTTATAACGGGCGAAATTAATAGTATTAAGGAAACCTATGCGACAAAAGATTTCGTGGAAGAGAACGGCGGTAAAATCGACAGCATTTCAGTTAATAATGTCCCACAGCAAATAGTAGATAAGAATGTCAATATTGATTTGTCGGATTATGCAACAACTTCACAGGCAGAAGATTTGCAAGATTCGATTGAAAATGTATCAAAAGAAATAGAAAATGTTTCAAGTGATTTTGAAGAGCAGATTGGGAATACAAACAAAAAGTTTGATGATTATGCAAAATTGAAAGCAAGTCAAACATTTACAGGAAGCCAAACTATCGTTGGAAACTTAACTATTGAGGGTAGCATTATACAGAATGGCGAAAACTATATAACGCAGGCTGAAAAAGTAGAAACCGAAGATGATTATATTGTTATGCGTAAGGGTGCGACAGGTGGTCTAGGTGGTGGTTATAGTGGTTTTGAGATTAAGAACTACAACGGAAACAACGAAGATGTGCGTTTGGTAGTTGATGGTGAAGGAACAGCAAGGGTTGGAGATATTGGAGATGAGCAACCACTTTTAACAAGGGAAGAAAGCGAAGATTTGACAGATGGCGAAGTTCTTGTGTGGAACGCAACAACTAATAGAGCAGAGGGTAGTTCGGGGTTTGCAAAAACAACAGACCTTGATGGGTATGTAAAAAGCATCGAAAAAACAAGAGTTATTTACGGAACAGATGATAGCAAGAAAAATGTTTCTTATTGGCTAGACTATTCAAACACAGCACAAGTCAACAGGATACCATTTAGAGCAGACAATGGTGCTATTATGATTAAAGATGAGTCTTGTGTAGATGGTGGTTCAGGTGCGATACCAGATGGGTTGCAAGCAGTAAATAAGAACTTTGTTAAAAATAACTTTGTTAAGCAAGAAGAAGGCAAAGGACTTTCAAGCAACGATTTCACACAGGCGTATATTGATAAGATTGCCGAGTTGGAGAACTCTTTCCCGACTGTCACAAGGTTGGTATAGGAGGGGATATGGCAATTTATTTAGGATATAATAGGGTTGGAATTGTTAAGTATATTGATGAGTCAATTAAAATTTCATTAAAGACACTTACAGGAACATATCTTTTTAATATTACAAACGCAAAAAATGCTGAAATATACGATTTAAGTATTAAAGGCAACACAATTCAAAGAGTATTGCCTAGTGAATATCAAGAAGTTGAGTATTTGACAAACAGCGGAACACAAAGAATTGACACAGGGCTAGTTCCAACAAATAGCACAAGTATTGATATAACTTATCAATCTTTACAACCAACAGGAACTTCACAGTATATCGCAGGTTCGAGACTAAACCAGTCGACAACAGTAGAATACGCAATCAATGGTTCATCTTCGAATGCTTACTGGGATGTTCGATTGGGTGGTGCAACAACCACAATAACAGATGTGAGCAGAATGACAAACAAGTATCGTTCTTATTTGAATATAACAAACGGAACAGGATCTTGGACTTTAACACATACAACCACGGACACAACTTATTCCAAGACTATATCAGGTGCAGAAGTTAATGCGACAGCAAATTTGTTCTTATTTGCTTACAATAACCTCGACACGAACACACACATTAATTTGAGAATATTTGCTTGTAAGATTTACGAAGCAGGAGTTCTTGTTAGAAATTTTATTCCTTGTTATAGAAAGAGCGACCAAGAAGCAGGTATGTATGAATTGGTAGAAAATAAATTCTACACAAATGCAGGAACAGGAGATTTTGCAGTTGGTAGCAATTACGAAAGTCAACCATCGCTTGAAACACCTGCAGAAATCATAAGTGTTGGAGAAAGAACAAAAAACTTAGTGAATATTCCTATTATTGATAGTTCAGTAGGAACAAAAACGCTTAGTTGCTATATAGACCAAACAATTAGTTTTAGTTGTCAAGAATACCCAACTTTAATTGCTAGAGATGATGGAACTGAAACAAGTATATGGAGAATAGCGTTTAAAAGACTTGATGGTTCAACAACATATGCTGTGGACTCTGCGTTGCGAGGGGAAGGAACAACACTAACAACCGTAACGGCAGACAACCCTATTATTTCAATAGAATATAGAAGCACATATATTCGAGAAGGTGCATATAAAGGTATTCAAATTGAATATGGTAGAGAAATAACTGACTACGAGCCTTATGGCTACAAGATACCAGTTAATCTTTTGAGTGAAAATCTTGCAAATTCACAGACAATACAAGAAAACAAACTTATTGGAAACTCTGCAAACGGAATTATCAACGATAGCGAAACATACAACACTTTGTATATGGAAGTAGAAGAGGGCAAGACATATAAATTTAAGAACTTTGTAAGAGCAAACGGAACATCTTTAAGGGGTTGTTTTTATAATGAAAATGGTGCTTGGGTGTCAGCATTTGATGAAATAACAATAACAATTCCAAGTGGTGTTAAGTTTGTAGGAAGAAGTTTCAGCAAAGAAGCACAAGGAGTTGAATTGAGAGAGATTCTTTCAACAAACAATATATATGCTAAAGAACCTTTGCGAAAGATTAATGATGTTGCAGATGTTCTTGACTATAAAAACAAGAAAGTTATTAGAAATGTTGGAAGCGTTATTTATAATGCAACTGAGTCTTGGTCTAAATACGATAGTGGGAATGGATATATGGAAACAAACGATTTATTCCCTGATGGCAAACCTGTTATATGCAATAGGTTTATAAATAGCCAAACGCTTATAAAGACACTTGCAATTAGAAAGAACTATGCAAACATTTATGTTTATGGTGTTTACGATTATTATCCAACACAAGCCGAATGGCACGCATTTTTAGCTGAAAATCCTATGGAAGTCATAGGGCAACTTGTGACACCAATAGAAGAAGAAATCACAAGTGATAAAATAATGTTGAGAATTGGAACAAATACAATGGAAATAGTGACAGACATTAAGCCTAGTGAGGCAGAATTAAAATATTGGGAGGTAGATAATGGGTAAATTCAAAGGCATAGTTTATTTGACAGAACAGCAATATGCAGAAATGTATAACAATAAAACTATTGATGAAGATACACAGTATGTGACAGACCAAGAACCAGTATATTCAACTTATGAAGTAGATGCTATTGCTAAAAGCCTGCAAGACCAAATAACAAGTTCCGCTGGTGGGGAGTTTACAAAGGTCTTGGTTGATGGGGTTTATCAACCAACTTTTGATGCTGACACAAAGGCAAATGCTAGCGATATTCCTACCAAAACAAGCGACTTGACTAACGATAGTGGGTTTTTAACTTCTATTCCTAGCGAGTATGTCACTGAAACAGAATTGAATAATGCGGTTTCAACAAAAGCAAATTTGAGTGATATCAAATCTATTAATGACAAAATACCAACAACAGCAAGTTCAACAAATCAACTTGCAGACAAGGATTTTGTAAATTCAAGTGTTTCGACAGCAACAGCAACTTTTAGAGGCACTGTAAATAGTGTTGCAGAACTTCCAACAACAGGGGCTGATATAAACGATTATGCGTTTATAAACACAACAGATAGTGCTGGAAACACAGTATATAAGAGATATAAATATGATGGCACTGCGTGGGTATTTGAATATGAGTTGAACAATAGTTCATTTACAGCAAGTCAATGGGCGACAATTAATAGTGGGTTGACAAGTGATTCTATTCCTGACACAAGCGACTTCGTGCAAAAGTCAGGTGACACAATGACTGGGGATTTAACGCTTTCAAGAGGTAGCAATTCTTCAATCGCAATAAGAGATGATAGAGGAACGCTGTTAAGCACAACTTCATCTACTGTCGAAGTAGGAAACACAAGTGAAAGTTTGAAATTATATGGCTCAGGAACAAGATTAACATACAACGCACTCACAAACAAAATCGCATATTTATATGATATCACAGATGTTATGAATAATTATTTTGGTTCAACAACTCCAACTAGAACAGCATTATTTACAGGAAACGCTGGTGGCGGAAATATTACCTTAAGCCAAAGTTGGCACAATTTTGATATGTTAGAAGTTTGTATGACTTGGGATGCAGGAACAAACGCAACAATGGCTTATTATCCTGTGTGGTTATTGAAAGATGGAATAACCCAGCAACAAAACAATGGCAAAGAAGGGGTTATGATTTGTCCTGGAGAAAACTATTGGAGTATAAAAACAAGTTCAACTGAAAATGTATTATATAGTAGTGCTGAAAACGCTATTATTCGTTCTATTTATGGAATCAAATTTGAATAAGGTGGTGTTATATGAAATATGAAATTGATGAAAAAGGGTTCTTGACAGGAAATTGGGCAAGTGTAGGTGGTTTTGAAAAATGTATTGAAATTGATGAGTTGAAAGAGGTTGACCTTAACTTGCGATGGAACGGTATTACTTTAGTTTTAGATACAAATCCAAAGGTAATCGAAAGAGAATTGAAAACCCTTAGAGAAAAAAGAGAAATAGAGTGTTTTTCAGTAATAAATCGTGGGCAACTTTGGTATAATAGATTAACAGAAGAACAAAAAGTCGAATTAGATTCTTGGTATAACGCTTGGTTAGATGTGACTGAAACAATGATTATACCAGAAAAACCAAGTTGGTTGGAGGGATAAAATGGAAAGAAGAATTATAGTAAACGGAAATGTTGGCAAATATGATGGCAACAATGAGCAAATCAGGGTGGAAGAAGATTTAACAATCCACATTGATTATGAGTGTCCTAGTGACTATGTTCTTATGTTTACTGCCGATAATGGCAAGGACAAAAAGACAGGCACAATTAAGGGCAAACAATTTACGCTTCCTGCGACATTTGTAAAAGTCGGGAAAATATCACTAAAAGTCGAGGTTATCGTTCTTAACGAGGTTGAAAAGACAATACTTGTGGAAGATTTGATAGTAAGGGAACACGATTTTACTATTGAGGTTATTCCAGAGGTTAAAGCTTTAAAAGAGTTGGTAGAGAAACTTGATGAAAAATGTGATATTTTGACAAAACTCGTAGGGGGCTTGTATGATATTAATTTAGGAGAAAGATTATGAGTGAGTTCTTTACTGGGTTAAGTGATTTTTTCACACAGAATTGGGGGCAGTTGGTTGCGATTCTAACGAGTTCAACATTATTGCCAACGATTGTAAGTTGTGTGTTTAAAGCATTTATTACCAAATCACAAAACAAATCAATCAAAGGACTGATTTCACAGATTGATGAGAAGTTCAAAAGCATTGAAACTAAATTGGTTGAAATTGAAGAAAAATACAAAGACCTTTCTAAAGAGAGTTTAGAGCAGTTTAAGGGTGTTTTAAAAGAGTTTGCAGAGCAATATTCAAATGCAAAGAAACAACTTTGCGAGAAGATTGTAGCGGGCAAAGAGGCGGTCAAGGAAGTTCTGGCAGAGGCGGACAAATTAGCAACAGAGTTTGAAAGCAAGATTGAGGAACTTGAAGAACAGGTAGAACAAGATCCTGTTGAGGAAGAACCTATCGAAGAAACACCAGAGGTTGTTGAGGAAACACCAAAAGCTGATGTAAAGGTTGCAAAAAGAGTTATTATAGAGGAGTAGTTATGAAGGCAGAAACTAAATATAGTATTTTTATTTGGTTGTATAGAACTTTCTGCTACTTTGTTCCTGCTGGGTATGCGTTGTGGGATTTTCTTATTAAGAACTTAATTGATAAGGATATTACCATAACGCAGAAACTTGGCATTAGTGGAATATTTACGATTGTAATAATCTTTTTAATTGCGGTTTTCTTTTATGGAAGGCACTTAAAAAAGCAGATTTCAAAATACACCGATTTATGTATTGAATGCACTGATGATGCAAAGAAGAAAGAATATGTGGCATTAAAGCATAAGGCAGAGAGCAAACAAGAAATGTTTAGAAATCTTTGTTTTATTGCACCGTTTATTCTTGGTTGGTTGCTTATGGCGTGCGTAGAAAAGGGAGTAGTTTCTATTCGTGGTATGCTTATGGCGGTTTCAATTTCTATGGCGACAGGGTTTGGATTCAACGGAATCGCACAATGGATTAAAAACAAGGGGGATAAACAATGAAATTTGGCAACGGAAAGTCAATTAAAGAACTGATGCAAGTTGTTTCTGGCATACTTTTAATTGCATTAGTGTTTGTTTTGAATGGGTTTTTATCCTTTGTGACCGTTGGATTTGACTTTGGGAAACTTGCAACTTCTTCATATTGGGCAAACTTCTTTATTTTGTTTGCAAGTGAAATGGCTGTTATGTTTGGTGTATATATTATACAGAAATTAAAAGACCTAAAAAACAAGAAAATAACAGATTTACAGGAAGAGATTCAAAGCAAGAGAAATGTTGTTTACGGTGTTGATAAGGTCGCACAGGCAGAGGACTGGTTGCGTGAGATATACAACTATAAAGAGAAACTTTTAATATTTGAGAGAAGTATAAAAAGCAAATATGAAAGGTTGAAGCTTATAGAACCAAAACAGACAGATAAGTTCTACGAACACAAAAAGAAGGTTTACGAAAAAAACCTTGAAAAGAAAGAGTTTCTTACAAAGCAGATGGAGTATATTAGGATTGCAAAAACAAGGTTGCAACTTGTTATAAAGGGCGGAAGTCAAGAGGAAATTGACAAACTTGAAAAGCAGATAGACACCAACGATTTTGCCTTTAGAACTGCCAAAATCCATTATAAGGAGGTTTATTGGGGAGATTTACTTTCTGACATTGAGGCAAACAAATACAAAGAGAATAGTCCATTTTTCAGTGAAAAGAAAGAACTTTCAAAGAATGTTGCACAATACTTTGGAATGGGGTTAATACTTTCTGCGTTATTAAGTGCATTGATTGTGCCTTCATTTACTGCTATTGGGTGGCAAACTATTATTAGTATGATAACTTCACTGATAACATTAATTTTGTTTATGGTGCGAGGTATCGGTCTTTCGAAGAAAATCATACTTGGTAGATATTACAAATCACTAGAACAAAGAAAGTCAATTTACAACAAAATGTTAAAGGACTTAGGAATATCAAAGATTGTTATTGAAGGGGAAGATGAGCAAGAATAAAAAAGTGCCGATTGCAGTTTTAAGTTGCTTTTTGATAGCGTTCGTATTGCAAGGGTTGTTAAAAATTTGTGGTGTTTTCATTTTTGAAAAAGCACTGACTTGGGATGTTTTTAATATCATTGATGAAGTGCTTTGGTTAAATATTCTCTTTAACTCTGCGATTAATATTATCGCTGTTTACTGCTTATCTTTTTGTCTAACTACAAAACCATACAGCAAGAGATGGTATCATTATGCGATTATAATTGCATCTTCGGTTGGAATGATGACATTAAAATTATTAGTGCAAGTTCCTATCAAGTGGCAGTTTTTATGTGATGTTTTCCTTTATGTAATAGTTCCTGTAATTATTAATTTGACTAGCAACAAAGAAGAAACTATTTTCAAAAACAAAAGTTTTATATTGGGGTTATCAATTCAAATATTGTTATACTTTTGCTATTTAGGATTATGTTATTGGAGTGGTTTATTAAATTCTTTATTATTTACCGAACCGATAATGTTAAATTCTATGACTTCATTTTTATTATTCTTTGAAGAATATATAGGATTAATATCTTTAATGTTAAGTTGTAATTGTTTAATATATAAAATTAAAAGCGAGAGAACAGATATGGTATATCCACAAAATATCGCTAGCGAAGAAGCAAAGAAAAAAGCACTCGAACAAGCAAAAGCAAAGAAACAAGACAAAAAATCAAAATAATTGAAGAAAAAATTTAACTTCAAGGAAGAATGGTTTTTTATAAGACAAGACATAGTGAGTTATCTCATACCAACAATTATTTATGTAGCACTTTGTTTAACGGAAGAACTTTCGTGGAACTCGGTGCTATATGGGTTGTTTGATTGTCTTGTCTTTTATTTACCATTTTGGTATATTCGCATTAATTTTGCAAGCACATATCATAGTGACAGTTGGTCGCACTGCAAAATGTGGACAAGAATAATGCTTTGCACAGGTGTTTTTGTGTTATGGATTCTACCTATACCATATTCAATTTTTAATGGGCTATTTGTCGCATTTGCTTGTTGTTTGGTATTATACTTGGTGGCACTAGAAGTTGGCGAGAAAAAGCAATTAAAGAAAGAAAATAAGGTTTTACAAAAACAGGTCTTGGAATTATTAGAAAAAGAGCAAGACCCAAAAGAGAAGTTATTAAAACTTTGTGAAGAAAAGAACATAAGTGAAAGAAACACTAAAATTGCAGTTATGTATTATATAGAGCGAAAGAAACCGTCACAGATAAGGGATTGGTTGTGCAATAATAATGAGAATATGGAATTAGAGAGTGTTTATGTGCTTTTGAATAGACTGAATAAAAAATTAAAATGATAAGGATTTGTTAAGGGCAAGTCCTTATCTTTTTTTATATAATATGTGCAGAAAGGGGGAAACCTATGCACGAAGATTTGCAAGTCGCACTTAAACAAATACTTAACAAGATAGATGAGTTAATTGAGTTGTTTGAAGTGAAAACAAGAACAAAAAAAAGAAAAAGGAGATTTTATAGATAATGTTTAATAATTCATATTATGGTTATCAACAACCTTATTATCAACCACAACAACCAACCCAGCACTTCCAACCAAATGCGTTTGGTAAGGTTTTGTATGGGACTCTTGATGAGGCGAAGGCATATATCCTAATGCCAAACGAAAGCATTATGATTATTAACAAGGAACTTGGAGAGTTCTATGTAAAGGTTGCAGACAGCATGGGGAAATCGGTGCTAGAAGAGTTTTATTACGGCAAGAAAGAGAAGAAGTCAACCGAAAGTGTTTCGACCGAATTTGACCCCAAAGAACTCGTAAAAACAAGTGATTTAGAGAACTTTGCAACAAAAGAAGATTTGAAAGGTGTTTATGAGCAACTTGAAAGCATAAAAACACAAATGCAAGGGGGTTAAAAATGGACATTAATCAAATTATAGAAAGAATTATTTGGATGCACGATAACGGGAGAAACCCACAGCAATTAATGCAACAAATAATACAACCTAATATGCCGATACAACAAATGGCAAACCAATTTAACAATATGAAACAAGGCAAAACAAACACTGAATTTCTTATGCAACTTGCCAAGCAAAATGGAGTTAGCGAAAAGAATATTCAAGGACTGGCACGAATTTTAGGTGTCAAATAACAGTGGTATCTCTAACAGAAGTTGATGTCGACTATAAACGGAAGTTATGGATATAAATAAATTATAAAAGGAGAAATTAAAATGAACGAAGATAGATTCGCAGAAGGTCTTTTGGTAGGACAAAACAGCTATGGCAACAATGGATTCGGTTTTGGTGGTGGCTGGGAAGGTCTTATTGGACTCGCTTTAGTTGCTGGATTGTTCGGTGGCTGGGGCGGATTCGGAGGTGGTTTTGGCGGAAACAGAGGCGGATACTGTGGAAGTGCGTGTGCAACACAGGCTGACCTTGCAAACGGATTCGCACAAAACACACTTCAAAGAGGAATAGATGACATTATTCTTGGGCAAGCACAAGCAATTAATTACAACAACCAAGGATTTGCTGGCTTGAACAATGCACTTACAGCAGGGTTTGCAGGAGTAAACAATGCTATTTGCACTCTTGGATACCAAAACCAAGCAGGCTTTAATGCTATTGGAACACAATTAGCATCTATTGGCTGTGACCTGTCAAGACAAATTTCTGACTGTTGCTGTGCGACACAGAGAGCAATTGACAGCGTGAACTATAATAATGCAACTAACACTTGCAACATTATTAGGGCAAACGAAAATAATACAAAAGCAATTCTTGACTACTTGACAAACGAAAAGATTGATGGATTGAGAGCAGAAAACACAGCTCTTAAAGGACAAATTAGCAATGACAGACAAAGCAGATTCATTATCGATGAATTGAGAAGTGGAAACTGCCCTGTTCCTGCTTATGTTGTTCAACCTTCACAACCAGTGACTTTCCCAACTAACTGTTGTGGAAATGTAGCTTATGCTAACTATAACAACGGCAACTGTGGTTGTGGACTTTAATATTCCTGTTTAATACAGTGAGAAAATTTTAATACTTCGGTTAGGGTGTGGGTTTTCTCTGCACCCTTTCTTGATTTTATAAAAGGAGAAAAATAAAAATGGCTTGTAAACCAAGTTGTAAATTATGTGATAATTTAGTTATTTCACAAAGCGTGACAGTAGTCACAGTTGATGGAACTGACACTCTTGTTATTGACTTGCCAGCAAGAACTTATGGAAACGGCTGTAAGTATTGTATCGTGATTGCACAAACAATTCCAGATACTGCAACAATTAATATGCCTGTTGCTTTCAGTATTGGCGGAGATACAACAACTGTTTATGAGTTTGTTAGATGCGACTGCAGTCAAATCACTGCGTGTGCGATTAGAACTAGAACAAGATATTCGACAAGAGTTTCAACAAGTGCAACAAGTGGGGTGTTTAAATCAATGGGCGGACTTTGCCAATGTCCTACAAATGTGCTTGAAACTTTACCAGTAGAAGGAGGTGTTGCAGGTGCGTAGAGATATGGTAAGAGATTATTTAATGATGCGTAGAGATGGCAGAAACCCTTACGGTTCTCGTGGTGGCTATGTAAGAGATAGCAGAAGAGGTGGATATGATAGAAATTATCGTGATTATGGCGATTCAGAATATGATTCAAGAAGAAGCGATTACGCATATTCACAACAAGACAATGCGAGAGGTCGCAGAGATTATGAATCAGGTAGACAATATGATATGGGTCGTGGCTCTTATGATATGAGAGGACAAAACTATAAAGGCGAAGAAGTGTATAGCAGAGAAGAACAACAAGATATGCACTACCAACAAGGCAGAAGATATATGCCAGTTGAAGCTATGGGAACTTTCACAGGATACTACGGTATGGAAGATGGGTTTTATCCAAGAGTAAGACAGAATCGTGATTATGGCAACTATGAAGATGATATGCGTGGCAGAGATTATGAAAACGATATGAGAAGAAATCGTGATTATAATGATATGCGTGGCAGAGGGCGTGATTATGATGATATGCGTTCAGGGGATTTTGGCCAAGATCTTTCAAAAGAAGAACTTGAGCACTGGAACAAAAAACTTATGAAAGAAGTTGATGACAAAGATAAGCAATTCCTTAATAAGCAAAGCATAGAGCAAAAAGCACGCCAAATGGGTATCCAAATGAAAGATTATAATGCTGAAGAACTTGCAACTGCAACCGCTATGGTATATACCGATTATTGCAAAACATTGAAACCTTATGTTGGAAACAACACAGATGTTTATATCAAACTTGCAAGAGATTGGTTGGAAGATGAAGATGCATCTGTAAAGGGTGCTGAAAAACTTGCTATTTACCACGATTGCATTATATCAGAGGAATAATGACAAAAGTTGTTTATTATAACCAAAACCCTGATGGCGATAGGGAAAACGATTGCGTGACAAGAGCAATATCTTTGGCAAGCGGACTTCCTTATTGGGTTATCAGAAAAAAACTATTTCACACTTCAAAACTATTAAATTGCGAAAAGCTGTGTGTCTGTTGCTACCGACATCTGCTTGATGATGTTTTTAAGTATCAAAGAGTAGAGTGTTATGGTGACACAGTGAGAGAGTTCGCAGAAAAACACCCAAACGGAACTTATTTGGTGCGTATGCGAGGACATATAAGCACAATTAAAAATGGAGAAATTTGGGATACATTCGATTGTGGGGATGAGTTTTTGACTGATGCTTGGAAAGTTAGTTGACAAATCAACTTAATTATGATATAATAACTTCGTAAAAGGAGTATTATTATGAATCAAAACTTTTTACAATTAAAAAATGAAGTGTCTATGGCTCGTTGATTAGGTCAATATAAATGAAAGAGAGTGGCATAGAACTTGTTTTTATGAGTGGGAAACCACTCTTTTTTTATGTAAAATATGAAAAAAATTATAAAAAATATTAAAAAACTTATAAAAAATATTAAAAAATAGTTTACTTTTTATTAAAAATGTAGTATAATAAGGGTGTAGAAATTAAAAAAAGGAGGAAAAATTAATGGCAAATGAAGGAAAATCTACGGTTGTTATTCTAGTTGAAAATCAATTAAAAGAAAAACTTGAAAACAATGCAAAGCAACTTGGTATTACGAAAAGTGCTTATTTAAGATTGCTTATTATGAATGACAAAATGTTAAAAATTCAAACAAAATAAAAGTGAGGTAAAAAATGGAAAATTTAGAAATTTATGACAAATACAAAAGCGTTCCAGCAAATGCGTTGAAAGATTTTGACAATGGAAACTTTCAAGGAACAGATATTAACACAATGTGGAGAATCAAAAGTTTGACCGAAAGTTTTGGTATGTGTGGCATTGGTTGGTATTATGATATCCAAAGAACTTGGAATGAAGAATTAAAAGATAATGGCGAAGTTTTAACTTTTGCCGAAATTAAACTTTATATTAAAGTTGATGGCGAGTGGAGTAAGGGCATAAGTGGTGTAGGTGGAAACAGGATGCTTACTTATGTAAGAAGCAAAGATTACTTCAAATCAAGTGATGAGGCAGTTAAAATGGCTGTCACTGATGCACTTGGAAACGCTTGTAGAAATCTTGGGTTTGGTGCAGATGTTTATTGGGCAAATGACAAAACAAAATATACACAAGTTGAAAAGGAAGAAATTGTAGGCGGTGCTTTTGTATTAAAGAGTGGCAAGTATGATGGCAAGACAATTCAACAGGTTTTTGAAATTGACCCAGATTATTGCGTATTTTGTAGTGAAAATGCAAAAAATTTTGCAATTAAGCAAAACTTTAAAAAGTGTTTAGTTGATAACGGATATATTCCAGAAGTTAATGTTTAAAAGGAAAAAGTGAGGTGTATTATGAGAAAAACATTTACTTATTATTTTGATAACTGTGATGGTTTTGATTATGAAGTTGATGAGCAAGATATTGAAGAGTTCTTGATTCATATTTGGACAAAAGAAAGCAAAACCCCTATTACGGCAGAAGTTAAAAAGGTTTTAAGACATATTATTAGACAGCACAGTCTTGCAGAAGATGAATATATTTTAGATGATTATGAATATGATATGGAAGAATATTTTGAAGATTATGCGAGAGATTGCTGGGAAGATTCAAAAGATTATGAAGAAGATGAAAGAGATTGGTTCGGCACGAAAGCAAATGTAATTGGATTATAAAAGGAGAAACACAATGAAAGAGATAATATACAAATGTGATAATTGTGGAGAAGAGTTTTCTCAAGAGTATTTTGAAGGAGGGCATATAGACCATTGTATGAATTTTGCACACAACCTGCATATTATATGTGAAAGAGATACTCATTTAATAGCACAAGAAATATTCGCTCACGGCAATATTTATAGAACCAAATACGACACTTTATGTAGACTTAATTGTTTCAAAACATATTGCAATAAAACTAATTTACAAAAAAAGTATGATGAAGTGGAGAAGTTAGTTTACAAACACATTGAATGGTTAGAAAAACTTAAGGTAATTCGCAATGAAATTTATGAAAAAGTAAAACATTTATCTTATGCCGATAAAGAATATATTGGTCTACAATACCAAGCATTTTTAAGCAAATGGAATTAAAAAATTGATTAAAGGAGAATAAAAAAATGAGAAAAATTAAAAACACTATTGATATTTTAGTAAAGGAAAACGAAAAACTTAAACTTGAAAAACAAATGGTTGAAGATAAACAAAACGAAGAAAATTCAAGAATTGAAACACTTATTAAAGAGCTTGAAAACAGAGCATACAGAAACAAGCAAGAAGCAGACACAAAGATTGCAGAGCTTGAAAGAAGAATTGAAAAGAATGAAAAGCAAATTAATCTTGAAGCAGAATACTATAACAAACTTGCGAAAGCAGTAAAAGGTGGCAACTAATGAATAAAGTTTTCTTAATTGGGAATCTTACAAAAGATGTTGAACTTGAAAAAACAACAAACGGACTTTCAGTGGCAAAGTTTTCAGTTGCAGTTGCTAGACCTTTCAGCCAAGACAAACAAGCAGATTTTATTAATTGCATCTCTTGGAGAGGGCAAGCAGAAAACCTTTCAAAGTATTGTAAGAAAGGCGACAAAGTAAGCATTGTTGGAAGAATCGAAACAAGTTCTTATGATGCAAAAGATGGAACAAAAAAATATAAGACAGAGGTAGTCTGCGAGGAAATTGAATTTCTTAATACAAAAAAGACAGACAGCAAAGATATGAAAGAAATTGAGCCAGATGACCGTTTGCCTTTCTAAAGCGGGTTGTAAGGCACTTTATATTCAAATCAAATAAAATATTCAACAAAGAGTATAAAGTGTCTGCAAGACCCAAATAAAACGGAAATAAAGGGGTGTAAGATGGATTTATTACAACAGATTAACAAATTAAACAATGAATTAAGTCAAAGTATTAAGCTTTTAAGAAAGAACGGTCAAGAGTATGCTGAAAAAGAAAGGGATTATAAAATCACTTTGAGGCAAGAGGCGTTGAAGTTGCGACAGGAAAAAGGTATGGCAGTGACATTGATTGACTTGATTATTTACGGAGTGCCAGAAGTTGCAGAGAAAAGATTTGCAAGGGATGTGGCACAGGCAGTATATGAGGCAAACAAGGAACATATTAATACAGTTAAGCTTCAGTTGAGGTTGCTTGAGAACCAGCTTGGGCGTGAGTTTTCAAGTTGTGGTAGAGGGGATTTGTAATGGAAGAATGGAAAGATATTAAAGGATATGAAGGACTATATCAAGTAAGTAATAAAGGTAGAATCAGAAGAATTTTGTTTGTTAACAATATTGTTAGAAAGCCAAAAATAAAAATATTAAAACTTTACACAAACAAGCGTAATAGACAACAAGTATCTTTATACAAAGATGATAATAGAAGGGTTTATTCTGTACATAGATTGGTTGCTACTGCGTTTTTGGATAATGACAAAAATCTTCCAGAAGTTAACCATATTGATTGCAACCCATCAAATAATAATTTAGAGAACCTTGAGTGGTGTTCAAAGTCTGATAATGCAAAACACGCATATAGAAACGATTTAAATATTTTAAGAGAAGTAAATAATAAAAATAAAAAGCATATAATTAGAAGTGATGGCAAAATATATGATTGTGCGTATTCTGCATCAGTTGATATGCAGGTAAGCGTTTGTTCGATAAGAGATGTATTAAAAGGCAGAACTAAAAGTTGCAAAGGGTTTAATTTTGCTTATATTTAGGAGTGGAACAATGGATAAAAACGGATACAACGAAAGTATGTTGACAGGCTGGGAAGAAAAATGTTTCTTGACAGGTCAAACAAACTGCGACCTAGTAAGGCACGAGATATTTTTTGGGGTTGCGAATAGGGAACTTTCAAAGAAGTATGGAATGTGGGTTTACTTAATACCAGAACTTCATAACATTGGAAAGTATGCAGTGCATAACAACAGAGATTTGGACTTGGCATTGAAAAGAACCGCACAGGAAAAGTTTGAAGAAAAATACAGTAGAGAAGAATTTATGGAAATTTTTGGGAGGAGTTGGTTATAATGCAACAATACTATAAAAGGGTGTTTGCAAAGAAGGTTGAATATAAAGGAATCACTTTTAATAGCAAGTTAGAAAGAGATTTCGCTATGTTCCTTGATGGGCAACTAATTGATTATAAACACCGTTTGTATTATCATAAACCTATAAAGTGGGAATATGAGAGCAAAGAATTTGAGTTGATTCCGCAGGAAAGTTGGGTTGATAGAACCGAAAGGGATTTGACAGTTAAAAGAATCAAACGAAACAAAAAGCACACTTTACAAAGAGTAGTTTATACACCTGACTTTTATTTGCCTGACTATGATTTGTATATTGAAACGAAAGGTTTTCAATTTGATGATGATTTGTTCAGGTTGAGGTTTAGATTATTCAAACATAAATATTCAAGTGCAAAGATTTGGAAGATAACAAGCCACGAGGATTTTGCAAAGATTGATGAAGTTCTTGAAAATTTGAATTTGGAGGGTTAAAACTATGATGACAGAAACACAAAGAATGGTTTGTGAGATATTAGAGGAAAAACCTATTGCAAGAACAGATGATTTTATTCTTTATGGGTTTGTTCTAAAAAGATATGGGGTTTCACTTGATATGTCAATAAGAGAGTTTTTTCAGAAGTATAAAACTTTTGATGCACCAACTTTTAAGACTATTGAAAGAGCAAGAAGGGCAGTGCAAAGTGTTCGCCTTGATTTGCTAGACCCTGACACAGCTATTGCAAGAAGAAAGCTAGAAGAACAGATGCGAGATAAGAAGGGTAATGTATGAAGAACGAGCAGATATTAAAGATTCTAAAGGTTCTTATGGTTGCCACTGCGATAATGCTTGCGTTTGAGGTGGTGTTTTCAATACCTGCAGTCAATGAGTTCTTTGGTGGGTTGATAACAGGTGTTAACGGTTGGGTTGTTTACTTGGTTATATGGGCGATCATGTTCTTGCAAACAACAATTTTGAATATTCCTGCTTATGTGGTGTTGAGTGCTAGTGTAAGTGTTGGAATCAGGGCATTAAGTTGGGAGTATTTTTTGACAGTTATATCGGCATATATGGTTGGCTGTCTGGTGGCTTATTTTATTGGCAGAAAGTTTGGTGCGAAAGCAGTCAAGTGGTGTGCTGGCAGTGAAGAAGATTACAAAAAGTGGAGTGAGTTCTTTAACAAGAAAGGCAAGTGGTGGTATATGATAACAGTGTTGTTTCCTATGTTTCCAGATGATTTGCTTTGCTTGGTCGCTGGTGGAGTAAAGTTTAATTTTTGGTTTTATACGATTGCGAATTTGATTGGTAGGAGTATAGGACTTATAACAATGTTGCTAGTTCTTGAGTTTATAGGACTTGCAGATGGTGGGTTTCCGTTTATGATTATTGTCTGGGGTGTTGCTTTGATAACGGAAATAATAATTTATTTAGTGAGGAGAAAGAAATAATGGATATAAACAAAATGACAAGAAAACAATTTGAGGCACTGCCTTATATATATGATATGGAAGATGAGAAATGCTTTAACACAAGAGATGTTGATAGTATTGTTTTAATTCCAACAAGGCGACACGATAGTAGCGGATACAATATTTTTGAAGTTGTTGCTTGTTATCATTGGAAACCGATAGGTAAATGCAATGGATATGATACATTTTCTATATATATGGATAGTCACTTTAATAGAGTTGGCATAGATTGTTTAAGGGGCTCTTCGCTAATGAGAATATTCTTGCCACCAGATGAATATGAAATTGATGCATTGTATCATAAAATAGGGAGAAAAAATGAAAGAAAATGTATTTAAAGGTATGCAAAGGCTAGAACAAAAACAAGCCAAAGAAAAAGCGTTCAGGGAACGAGAAAGACAATACAAAGCAATACGGAAGAACGAAAGAGAAAAGTTGTTAGAAGAACTTGAAAAGGCAATAAACGAAAAAATCAAGTATTTGCCAATAAACGAGATGGCTTGCGTTCCTGTTATTACAATAGAAGAACTTATGCAGATATTCAAGGAATCGAAAGAACACTCTGAAAAAATAAAAAGGTTTACACAGAGGTAGGGTATGATTTGGCACGAAGTAAAGAAAGGTGGGTTTTATAGACATTATCCATCAGGGGTTGAGATTGAAGTTCTTGATATTATAGAACAAAGAAACGATACGGTTCTTGTTTGGCACATATTGAATAGAAAGTCATATTGGGGTCATAAGTTTAAGGACAAATTCAAAGATATTGATTGGAAAAATATGGCAGAAATAAAAAATTATGAAAAATCTTAATAAAATAGTTTGACATTTTAATAAAAATAACTATAATTAAAGTATAGATGATTAGATGCATCTAACCTCTTATATTTGGAGTAGCGACTAAATATAAAGGTCTTACAACTGAATATAAGGGGTATATGATACCACTAGCAAGGTCGCTCGCTACTTTAGACCAAGTTAGTGGTATTTTTATTTTATAAGGAGATAAAAATGCAAATTAGTTTATTTGATGGAAACAGTCGATTTAAAATTGATAAACCAATACGATTGATTGAATTATTTGCAGGATATGGCAGTCAACATTTAGCATTGAAATATTTGGGAGTTGAGTGCGAAAGTTGGAAAATTTGTGAATGGGCAGTCAAGAGTATTCAAGCATATAAAGATATGCATTTCAAAGATGATGATACAGATTATTCAGCAGGCCATAGTATTGAATTTATCATAAACAGATTAACGAAGTGGGGAATCAGTGCGAACTACAACGAACCAATGACAAAAGAACAAATTAAGAGAATGGGAGAAAGCAAAGCAAGACAAATATACAACAACATAAAAGCAACACACAACTTGGTAAATGTTCAGCAAGCACACGCCGAAGATTTGGAAATAGCCGACAGAGATAAATACACATACCTGATGACCTATTCGTTCCCTTGCCAAGATTTGAGTAAAGCAGGACTTGGGAAAGGAATGGGCAGAGATAGTGGAACAAGAAGTGGAATGCTGTGGGAAGTTGAGAGAATACTTGATGAAGCAAAAGAGATAGGGACACTACCACACATATTGCTAATGGAAAATGTGCCAGATGTTATAGGAACAAAAAATATAGCGCATTTTGCAGAGTGGTTGGCAAAGCTTGAAAGTTTAGGATACAAATGCTACTGGCAAGTTTTGAATGCCAAGGATTATGGAGTGCCACAGAACAGAGAAAGATGTTTTATGGTCAGTGTGCTGGGAGATTATTGGTTTGCATTTCCAAAAGGCAAGACACTTGAAATCAAACTGAAAGACATACTAGAAAACGAAGTTGATGAGAAATACTACCTAACAAGCAAAGAATATCCGATTACAAAAAGCAACGAGAACTACATTGAATGGAAACAGAAAGGACTGCTTGATAGTGATTGCAGAGCTTGGAAAGAAAACAAGGTTGCTGGCACGATTACAACAAACGGGAGAACAAAGGTTGCACAGAACCTAAAAACACAGTTATGCAACGAACTGATAGCAAGTGGCAAGGTCAAAGAAAACGATGTAATCCGACATTCATATAGCAACAGTCGAATGAAAGATTGGCAAACAAGGGGATGTGAAACAAACAATATGAGTCCAACACTTGACACCAGATGCGACTGTTTGGGAGTGGTTAAGGACTACCGAATCCGAAAACTTACACCAAAGGAATGCTTCAGGTTGATGGGAGTGAGAGATGAAGATTTTTCAAGAGTTTCAGAAAACCAAAGCAATGCGAGTTTATACCACTTGGCAGGAGATAGTATAGTAGTTGATGTGTTGATGGCAATATTTAAACAAATGATATAAGGAGGTTTTATGGAAATAGTTATAATGTTTATAGTTTTCTTGATTTTAACTATTGGAAGTTTTGCATTATTCTTTCATTTTGTAAGAAAAGAAGATAAAAGAAAGAAAGAACTTAACGATATGCTAGAAGAACACAAAAAGAATAAGGAGAAATAAGATGCAAGAAAGAGATTTTAAAGGTGTATGGATTCCAAAAGAAGTTTGGTTAGATAGAAGATTAAATGCACTAGAAAAGGTTATATTGACCGAAATAGACAGTTTAGACAGCTCTGAAAGGGGTTGTTGGGCAAGCAATAAAACACTTGCAGATTTCTGTCAATGTAGTGAAACAAAGGTATCAACTGCGATTTCAAAACTTATAGAATATGAATATTTGTATCTTCAAGCATTTGATGGCAGAGTTCGAGAATTGAAAAGCAGAGTTTCAAAAAATGAAAGGCAGGATTTAAAAGAATTAAAGGCAGACATTAAAAATATTAAACAAAGTAATATAGATAATAATATAATTAATAATAAAAAGAAAGTGTTTACACCACCTACCCTTGATGAAGTTCGTTCTTATGCTATTGAAAGAAAGAGTTTGGTTGACCCTGTTAGATTCTTTGAATACTTTAATGCTGGTTGTTGGGTAGATGCAAAAGGAAACAAGGTCAAAAACTGGAAACAGAAGTTCATAACTTGGGAGAGCCACAGTGTTTTGAACAATGATGTTAAACAAAACAAACCAAACTTTAATAGCAGAAAGTATGAAAAAGGACAGTTAAATAAATTGTTTCCAAGCATAGATGAATTAGAGGTAGTATAAACTTACAAAAAACTTATAAAAAATATTAAAAAATATTAAAAAATAGTTGATTTTTATTATATAATATGTTAAAATACTTATGAATTTTATAGGAGGTGTATATGAAAATTCAATATTTATCAAGATTCAATAGAATTACAAAGGAACTTGGTTTGGAGAACTTTGGGCAAATCAGAGAGTTCTACAGAAACGAAAAAGTCGGAAACGAGAGTTTGTTTGAAACAGTTAATCGTTATTATAGGGAGTATTTGGGAGTATTTAATGATTACAAATAAGTTTGGAGATGGTAAAGGGTTGAGAACAGGCAATAAAGCAAATGATAAAATTTATACTCCGATAAAAGTTGCTAAAAGAATAATTGATTTATTTCAACCAACAGGAAAGGTTTTAGATGCATTTAAAGGGAAGGGTGCATTTTACAATCAATACCCAGAATATGTTGAGAAAGATTGGTGTGAGATAGAAGAAGGCAGAGATTTCTTTGATTATAAAAAGCAAGTTGATTGGATTATAACTAACCCACCATATTCAATATTTGATGAGGTATTAGAACATAGTTTTGAAACAGCTGACAATATTGTATATTTAGTTCCATTATCAAAAATATTTACTTCATTAAAAAGAATAAGAAGTATTTTGAGTTTTGGGAACATCAAAGAAATACATATAATTAGTGCTGGCAAATGTGGTTTCCCTTTTGGATTCCCAGCTTGTGCAATATATATGCAGAGAGGGTTTAAAGGTAAAACTCTTATAAAAGAAATGGAGGAATAAAATGAAAATAGTAAACAGAAACAGAATATCAATCGTAAATTATGAAAGATACCAATTTGAAAAGAAGTCGACATTGGCAATGCTTAAAAGAGCAAGTAGAAAGGAGAAAACAAAATGAGATTATGGCATTATAAACTTATACCATATTTACCAAAATCACAACTTTTGGCACAGTGGAGAGAATTAAACAGTATTTTTAAGAAGCAAGACAAACACATACTTATAAATTATATTTATGATTATGATAAAAGCTACTTGATAAATTATTCAAATGAAGAAATCAGAAAGATTTTACAAAAGAAGTTTGGGATAAACTAAAATATTTTGTTATAGGAGAATTAATATGAAAGATTGGAAAGGAAATGGAAATAGTATTTACAAAACATTAGGTGCTAGTAATCATACAAGTAAAGAAAGGGAAGAAAATGATTATTATGC
>JAEIGA010001456.1_pt1 | contig 37064 bp, 58 predicted proteins | sample 9270691 | NCBI WGS metagenome assembly JAEIGA01 (sample SAMN17057246, study PRJNA624740) | gut metagenome | biome: biome; isolation source: fecal sample | host: Bos grunniens | place: China: Xizang | collected 2019
ACCGCGTCGCCAGCGTTTCAGTCGCTGGCCAATTCGCGCGTCTATTCGTTCCCTGCGGAGCGAGGTGTGCAACTCCCCTATGTTACCTATTCTATGTCGAATCTTACGCCCGACTACACAAAGGACGGCTGGGATGGCGACACCGTGATGGCTACGGTAGAGGTTGTTGCGCAAGATGCGACGCAGGCCACATTGCTCGCAGAGGTGGTGCGCGAGGTATTGGAGGACCACGATGTTGACTACGACGACTGGCGTGTTAGCGCAGGCGCGTTAACTCGCGCGGTCAATGGTTATAATCTTGACCTCGGCTTGTCGGTCGTTTCTATGGATATTGCATTTATTATAAAATAAACTTATAAAATGGCAAAAAGAAAATCAGTAGAGGGTAAGGACCTTATGCTCTTCCTCGATGGTAAGACCATCGCCCTCGCAACATCTTGCACACTCAATGTGTCGCGCAGTATGGACGAGGCATCATCGAAAGATGACGGCTCGTGGCGCACAGTAACCCCCGGCGACGCGCAGTGGGATATTTCTGCTGACTCACTCTTCTCTCCCGATGGTGACGATGAGACTAACAATCAGATCGCTTTCGCGCAGTCATTCAACTCTCTTGTCGAGGGTAAGGAGCTGACGGCTGTATTTACGCTTGCCGACAACGCATCGGCTAACGGTTTGCCCGAGGGTGGTTGGTTGCCCGCAAGCACAGGCGGTTACACAGGTAAGTGCTACGTTAATTCGGCTTCTATCTCTGCAGCGAAGGGTAGCGCGGCATCATCTTCTTTCTCGTTCACAGGTAACGGCCCTCTTCAGGCGCAAGGTAATTAAAACAGGACTATATGGAAATCACTATCAATGGAGTATCTTATCGATTCTCCTTCCGTGGCTTTGGTCCACAATACACCTACGAGATTCTTGCGGGCGAGCCCTTCCGCTACGATGCGTTACGCTCGTTCCATTTACTCACCTTTGCGACCTTGATGTCGTGCAATAAGGAGAGCTTCCGCCTCTCGTTTGACGAGTATTCGGAGTGGCTCTACGATCACCCAGCCGAGGAGATGGCTATGTCGCAGGCTATCAACGACGAGTGCCTGCGCCGTGAATCCTTACGCGAGGTGGATAAAAAAAAAGAGTAAAAGGTAAGCCGATGTCAGCGCGTGAGCTCTACGCGCTGATTGTCGGTGAGGCAGGTATCGACCCGCGATATTTCCTGCACGAGATGTCATCGGACGAGGCGGCGGATTTCCTTGAGGGTTATCGTCGCCGTCCGCGGCAGGCGTGGGAGTGCGCTCGCGAGGGGTGGATGTTGCAGATTATGAATACCGAAGGTCGGGAGAAGACGGAGATATTCCCCTTTGCGTGGGACGAGAAACCCAAGAAAAAACGAGTTACAAAGAAGCAGCGTGATGCTCTGCGCCGTAAGGCGGAGGCTATTGCGGCGGCAATGAAAAAGGCGAAAAATGGCGAGTAAAACAGTTACGGCGGCGGTCAAGGTCTCCATCGAAGGCAAAGAGTATAAGGCCGCGATGCGTGAGATAAACCGCGAGAACAAAGAGTTCAAGAAACAGCAGAAGGAGGCTATGAAGCAGGCGAAGCTCTCTGCCGAGGAGGGTTTCGGGGGCGTTATCGCTTTGGCAAAAAAGATGGCTCCAGCCGTCTCTGCAGGTGCGGCTGCGCTAAAGGTAGCCAATACCGCAATGCTGGAGAATCAACGATTCACCGATGAATGGGCGCGCGTTACCGAATCAGCAAGAGCTTCGTATGAGAGCTTTGTTGATTCGTTGGTAAATGCGGACTTTACAGGCTTTTTCACGCGCATAGATGATGTTGTTCGTGCCGCCCGCGCCGCCGCAGATGCAATGGATGCGCTCGACACAGCCAATATTTTCAGCAGTAAAGAGTTGGCCGAATTAGACCTTATGGCTTCAAGGTATAGATATACGTTGCGCTCAAAAACAGCATCTGACGAAGAGAAAGCTGCAGCTCGCGAGGGTTTGATAAGTGTGCGCGACAAGCAGATGGGTGTCGCTCAAACGCTTAATAACACCAACCTTACAGCCTTTGCAGATATGATGGTTTCTCGCTTGACAAACAAGGGTGCTGATGTATCTCGTTCCGACTTTATAGAGCTTGGCCCTGATGGTATGTTGCGAATCGCAAAAGGCTCAAAATACGAGAAGTATATGGGTACACTTCAAAAGTATAACGAGCAGTATGAACGATATGAAGGCGAGAGAGATTGGCGAGGCTTTATTAGCCAGATTATGACTCCGCGCTGGAGGAGAGAGCAGAATATGACTGACGAAGAGTATAAGGACCTGAAGGCGTTTATGGAACTTTCCGACGAAAAGATTCGCGAGGCGTTGAGCCTGTACACAAAAGGTCTTAATGAGCAGAAGAAAGTCTGGGATTTAATGGCTTCCGATTCTCGTTATATCACAGCGGAATTAAGTGGTGGCAAGGGAGGCAGTGGCGGTACCAAATCTGCGACCGAGGTTTTCCCAAAAGGCTCGCTTGGTGACTTACGCACCGAGGTTGCTGACCTTACCAAGCAACTCGAATCGGCCACCGATGCGTGGGTAATGCAATCCTTGCGCGAGAAAATCAATTTTCTCAATAGTTATATCAAGGATATGGAAAAAGTAGGACAAAGCAGAACCTTGCGCGAGGTTTTATCGGGTAGTGGAATAGGCTTGCAGGGTATTGACACTTTCAATAAGCTCAAGACCACCAACCTCACTCCCTTGCCTACCGTTCCTGTTATTCCCACCGAGCAGACCGACGCTAACAAAGACCTCGCGGAGTCGGGCGAAACGGCCGCCGAGGGTATTATGCTGGTGTCTGATACACTCCAGCAGTTGGGTATTATGTCTAATGTAGCGGATGAAGGTCTGCGCACCACAATGCGCGTGATTGGCCAATTCTTGGGTATGATTGGTAAGTATATTGGTGGTCCTTGGGGGGCGGCTATCTCGGCCGTTGGCTCGCTCGTCGGCTCATTCTCGGGAGGTGGTATCGTTGGCGGAACATCGTACACGGGCGACCGCCTTACGGCTCGCGTGAACTCGGGCGAGATGATTCTTAACGCCACACAACAGCGTAGTCTATTCCAGATGCTCAACGGCGGCGGCTCAACAGGTGGCGGCAGCTCCGTTGTGCGTGGCGAGGACATTTATGTAGCTCTACGAAACTATGGTCGAAGAACAGGTAAAATACATCTACCATAATGGAAGAGATAAAACTAAATGCTCATTACGAGCGATATTATTTCGATATAAACTCGCTCCCAAACGATAAGGGTGAGGTCTTTAACTATCGCGTCAGCTTGCGTCAGCGTATGAGGATTAGCGACGCTCTCGCTAACCCGCCCGTGGTGGTGAAATTGGACGGCGGTCCATCGCCTTTCGTTATCTCGCTGCAGGACGACAACGACCCGCTGATGCCAATCCGCACGTCGGGTGCTCGCATCTCGTTCGTTGACGATATTAACCTCGCGGAACTATTGCCGAACGATCCGCTGGAGTGGAAGGTTGTCCTCACGCGCTTGAACGATTCGGTAGATGTATTCACGGGTTATCTTACCGCCGAGGTGTACTCCCAGCCTGCTGTCGCAGGGCCGAATATCATCACCGTAAACGCCGCATCGCCTATGGTGCCAACGTGCGCCACGACGATGCCGTTGCAGGGCATAGGTATGTTGACTATCGGCCATCTGCTATTGATGGCTATGCGTGTTACGGACGATATTAGAACGGTGTATATCCCCGCGATGTTCTCGCTGAAGGATAGCGCAGATGCGGCAGATTATGCCGACATCTTGAATTGGCGGTTTCCCAGCTCGCCGTATGCGCGTGACGTGAATACGCTCACGCCTGTTGAGGATAAATACAGCCCCTACAGCGAGCCGTTGGCGGCTATATGCACGTTGTTTGGTTGGTCAATGGTTGATATAGGCGATGGTGCGCTATACTTTACATCGCCCGGATATACTGGTGAATATTTGTTTATTCCCGTTACGTCGCTCGAAGGTGGAGATTACACGCTCATAACGCCAGCCGTTGAGGATATCGCCCAGCTTGTGCCTATCGACAATAACGACACGGTAGAGATTCAGCAGGGGTATCAGTCGGCGACGTTAAATGTTAGCGCAAAGTCTCAAGAGGTAGCACTCCCCTCGCTGGAGGGTAGTGTAGTAGAGCAGAAGTTCTCACGCGAGACGGTGGGGGCATATACTTATACTGGCGGTTTTCAATCGTTCACAGCTGAGTGCGCTGGCATACGAGCTGTTATCCGCGATAGCCGAATTTCTATGCCTAAATATTATTTAGGTCTTGATAGCGCGGGAGTCCCCGAATGGCGTACTATCGCCACGGAGGAGGAGGCTTTGATGCGCGAGGGGTCGGTGGGTGCATATTACCGCAAGATAGATTGGGCGAATCCTGATACGCTAAAACCCGATGCGGAACAACCAAAGCGTGGCTGGAAGTTCGAGGAGGTTCTGATGATGGTAGACGCCGCATCTTACACTTCAAGTGTGGATAATAAGGTGTATAATGTCCGCTTGCCTGATAATTACCACATCTTCCGTGCGTACATAGAGGGAGCTTTTATCCCACGGGGTGCGGTAGTGGTAGATTTCTCAATGATGGCATCGCCTTTCGATGGCTTCTATATGGTTGAGGATAACGTCTACGAGGGCGGTAATATCGAATCGTCTGCGGCGGACTTATCGGAGTATGGCACAATCCAGCAAATAGATTCTTCATTTTGGGGTACCGAGAAGAAGCTACGATTCTCGCTCAAGATAGCCGACCTATATTACAATGGCTCGGCGTGGGTGGAGGATTTTTCCACATTCGAGATACCCGTCAATGTAAAAAAATCAATCTGGCACCCCGTTGACTCAAATAAAACAGTCGACGATTTATACGATGGCGACAGTGGATACTATATACCTACCCCCGAGCCGATGGCTGGTAATATAGAAATGTGCATCTACCCTTCGTTTTATCCTTATTCGGGGGTCTCACCTTATGCTGGTACCAAGATACGAAGTTTTTTGAAGGATCTCTCGTTGTCATTCGCAGAACCTATCGAGCAGAGGATAGAGAATGAGAGTGACAAAGTGTTTTTTCGGGTGTTTCGCGAGGCTTATACAGGCCGAATAGAAAAAACTTTAGCACTACACACAAAGGTAAATGTGGCGGAACAGGCTACGGTGTTGTATGACGGCGATGGAAAGATGGTCGATGCCGTTTTTAGTACATCGGGGGCAGTGTCGCAGAAGCTCGAGGAGCATCTTCTTGATGAATATGAGAGACTTTATGCGCGCCCAATGCGCCGCTGGCGGCGTGGTGCGTGGCTACGCGATCTTACACCCATTACGGTATTCTCGGGCGATGACGCATCAATGACAGTAACGGGTTACACAGCGGATGTTGAGGAGAATATTGTTAGTGTTTTTTTGAGTGATTGTGAATTAGGTAAAATAGTAAGATATGTCGAATAAAAGAGTACGCGGAGAGCAGTTGTATGTGTTTTTAGGTGACGACTACAAGCCTGTGGGGTGCTCTACGGATTGTTCTTTGAGCGCGTCCGTAGATACTATTGAGGTATCAGCCTCCGGTGAGTGGAGAAATTTTCGCGCAGGTAAAAAAATGTGGTCGATGGACTGCTCGGGATTCTATTTCGATGATTTAACTCTACCCACAAACTTTTTGCGAGGAGCAAAGGCTGTGGGTGCAACTGTGCGTGTGGCTATGACCGTCCTCGCCAGCGAGCTTATATCAGCGGGTATTGACATTGCCAATCTCTCACCCGATGGTACGCATACTATAGTTGGCGACGTTATCATAACCTCGAGTAATTACGACGGCCCCCGGGGAGGGTTAGCGACTTATGCCATATCATTTCAGGGTACCGGTGAACTAAAGGCGTTGTAGTATGACAAGAGTAAAAGGTCGTCAGTTGTATGTATTTGCTGATGGATATCCGTTGATTAGCTCGACGAATTGCACACTCTCTATATCTGCAGGTACGCTCGAGTTATCCTCGGTGAATGGCTGCAGAAGGTTTCGCGCAGGCAAAAAAACGTGGTCGATAGATTGCTCGGGCTTTTATGTAAGAGAATCTACGACGCCCGTAAATGCCCTTCGGGGTGTTCTCTCTATAGGCGCGACGGTGCGCGTGATTATGACGGCTCTCGCGCGCGAATTGGCCGAGGCGGGTATTGATACAGACAACCTCTCACCCGACGGCACGCACACGATAGTGGGCGACGCTGTAATTACTAATTGTCGCTACGCGGGCAAACGTGGTGAAATCGCGACTTATGCTATATCCTTCCTCGGCTCGGGGGCACTCCTTCCTGCGGGTCGCTGGTTTCAAGGATTCCCGTATGCGTTGCCTATTATATTTTAGGCAACCATTTTTTTTGTTTTTCTTCTTAATAAAAAAAGAACGACGTAATGAAGATACAGGATATAGGCCTCAAGGTCGAGAATGAAGGTCGCACGCCCGAAGGCAGGGTATCGGCGGAGGAGTGGAATACACTTATAGACTTTGCTAAACTTCTCGATCAGGAGGATAGAACGGGTCCACAAGGTCCACAGGGTCCACAGGGAGAGAAAGGAGAAAGAGGCGAGGTTGGCGCACAAGGGCCACAGGGAGAGAAAGGAGAAAGAGGCGAGGTTGGCGCACAAGGGCCACAGGGTAATAGTGGCTACTCAGGTGCGGCTGGCGAGTTGGAAGTTGTGAACAATCTCTCACAGGGCGGTGCTACGGCTGCACTTTCGGCAGAGATGGGAGTTGAGTTGACGCGCTATGTTGATTATGGTCGCCTTGTATGTAAGGGCGCGACTATTGTTGGTCAGCGACATTACGGCTTTGTCGGTGGCCACAAATACCGCATTAACGTAAAAACGCCTAATTGGGATGTGACTTCATTTGGCGTGACGGGCGATTACGCAAAGTTTGACGCTAAATATAAGCTCTATGGTGGCGACACTTTAACTACCATATTTTGGGTTGCCGCCGAGGAGCAAAAGAATGCTTCAAGTGTAGTGGAGAAGTCTTATATATTCACTGCAAAAGAGAATATCGAATATGTGGTAATTAGAGCTCGCAATGCTAATGGTGCATTGGTCGAATATACCATTGAGGATATTACGCAGTCTAACACAATGGGGTACTACTTTGAGGGCAATGCTAACCTCTATTCGTCTCGCCTTATATTCCTGCGAAAGAATAGGCGTTATAAACTATCTTTCCCCGTAACGGATTGGGGATTAGATAATAAGATCGCCAATACAGAAGGGTTAAATCTATTGGAGGTTGGTTATCAGACCGACACAGGTTCTAAGACTATCTTATCGGCAAAGACCTTTGGTGCAATAAAGCCCGAATATTACTTTACTGCTGCGGCCGATGCGCTGCATTATGTTGGAGGTCGAGCTAACGCTGGCGAAAAAGTATTTTTCGATATCGTAGATATTACTGACGATTGGACAAACATCATCTTACAGGGCAAGGGAACTACCTTTGTGTATTTACCGCTTTCTAATATAGTTGCTGGCCGTAACTATCGTTTGTCGGTTCTTTCGGATGAGTGGGATGTTGGCGATATGGAGGAGACTTTGGCTACATCATATCAGCTTGAGTTATATTACTATACTAAAGACGGTACACAGTTTACTCCAGTGAAGCGTACTTTCGGTAGTAGCACAGCTATCAAGAAGTATTATGACTTCGTAATCAATGAAGAAGTTGATGTAAATAGAGTATATCTCGGTGGCCGAGCTGTTGCTGGAACAGATGTGGCATTCAGACTTGAACTTATGCCAGATGCGGCAGGTGGGGGTGGTGACTCTACTGACAAGAATAGTGCTATACTTGTTGGCGATGATAACACAGGCGTCACAACGAACTTTTTTTTACAGAAAGGCGTAACGTATAAGTGCTACCTCCCCGATGCGAAGTGGGACTTGTCGAACATAACTATTACATACGGATATTATTATTTCTTGTTTGACTATTTCCCGAACGGGGCTTCAGAACGAAAAAAAATTAAGAGCTTCAATACAGATGGTAGCACTCCGTATTCTTCGAGCTTTGAGTTTACCGCCCCCGAAACAACTAATTATCGCGTTTACATCCGCGCTAATCAGGGCGTAGAGATTCCCGTATTCATACTTCCTGCAACTGACAAGTCGGAGCTATCAGTATTCGAGGAGCAGATGTATAAGGCGGGCAATCTCGGATTCAAGCGACTACCAACTACTGCGATTGAGGGTTACATTCCCACGTTATCGTTTATGCACATTAGCGACACGCATTGCACAAATGATAACTTCCTTAAACCTTTCGAGCGCACGGTGGAAATCTTCAATGCGTTGGCAAAGAATGATGTGAACGAAGGTCAAAATGTGAAGTTCCTGCTACACACGGGAGATGTGCGTGACCACGCTTACAATAGCGGCTACGACTTTTTCGCAAAGGTTACTTCTTCTTTAAAGCGTAACATATATGTGGCGGCTGGAAATCACGATGTAGGCCATAAGCTCGATGCTGCGAAAGCTGGTACGGACGAGCAGCTGTATGAGCAGATGTTCGCTCCGATGCTTGAGGCGTGGAAGCTGAAGTCGGATGGTGGAGGTACACCTCACCCTGATGGTAAGAACTACTACTTTAACGACTTTACCGATGAGAAGGTTAGAATGATTGTCCTTTACGAGTGGGAAACAGATTTCGAGCTTAACCCCTCCGACACATCGCAGCTTATGTATGATAGAAGCAGCCGTGCTTTCCATCAAGCGCAGGTGGATTGGTTCATCAACTCATTACAGACCGTACCCGCAGGTTATGGCGTAATCGTGGTGAAGCATCAGCCCGAATCAATCAAGGGAGTATTCGATAACCCGTTCTTCTCGAATGTGGCAGTATTGGATAAAAAAGAGATGTCCACATATTGCGGCACAGAGTTGATAGCGCAGATTGTGCAGGCGTTCATTGACCGCCAATCAATTAACGTCTCTGTCGAGCAAACGGGCGGTGTAGTAACCACTTTGACCGCACACGCGAACTTCTCGGATGTTGCCGAAGGTGCAGAGTTCATCTGCTACTGTAGTGGCCACACGCATCAGGATATAGTGAATTTCCTGCGGGACTACCCAAAGCAGCTGGAGCTGACCATTGGCTGTAACAATGTCCATTATACATCAGGTACGGATATGCTACAGGTCGATAGTGATAAGTCGAAGAATCTAATCAATGTGTATAACATAGACCGTAACAGAGGTTATGTGTACATCGTGCGCATCGGAGCTGACTTCAGCAACACCGCGCAAAACAGAAGTTTCACTGCGATAAAATATAGGAAAAATGAGTAACGACAATACATCTGGCTACGGAACAGAGGTGGCTGCTTGCGTGACAATGCAGCCGAATGGCGAGCATACGCTGGCGAGCGTAGAATGGCAATGTGACTTTTGGACTACGGGCCGCAGATTCCGCGTGACCAAAGACAAGGCGTTCCAAGATGGCGAGAACAGCTACATCTGCTACGTGGATTCTACTAAGACGGGGCGCGGGGCGTTGTGGGGACAGCTTTTTGTGCGCATCCCCGACAGTCAAGCGGCTGACGGCTTTCGCGAGGAGGTATCTACCCCGTTCCCTATAATGTCCGCTGATGGCAGCGACAAACAATTATACATCGTATAGCTATGGGTTGTATAACAGTAAGCGGTTATCGCCTCGGCCAAAGCATCGAGGCGTCGGGACATAAGGCGTTTCCGAGTGTCGTTGGCTCTGGCTTTAATCGGTATAGCCCCATACAAGCCTCGGGCCACGCCGTATGCCCGTTGACGTCTGCGGCATTTGTGGAGGTTACGCCACAGATTATGTGGCTCACGGAGGCCAACGGATATAGCGGAGTATTTGAAGTTAACTCAAACGCGAATTGGATTGTAGAATAAATAACAAGAATAATTATGGCAAAAGCTGATTGGCTAAACGTAAACCCAGCTTCGGGTAGTGGTGATGCGAACGTAAACGTGTCATCAAAATCAGAGCATACAGGCCGTAAGTTGAGAACTACATTCTTAACTTGGAAGGCGACCAATGTGGATGATGTTGTGCGCACGGTAAATCAAGCGGGTAAGCCCGAATATGTGGACATTGACGATGCGGCTTCATCAGAGCAGACGGGTAAGGTTGTAACTATTGCTGGCGTATCGAACTCGGCAAAGTTGACCTTTTCGCTCGGCACAGGTGCGCTTGATATCTCGCTACCCGCGACCTATGTAGCCAACTCTATGACGACAAACAATGGTGCAGCTATCTCTGGTGACCCGGGAGCAGTTGCTGAGTACCCATTTAGCATAGCTATCAACGTGCCTGCAAATGACTCAATAGAGCCACAATCGCGCCAAATCATCGTTACTGACGAGGCAGGCCATCAGGACGTATGTTTGCTGACATTGGCAGCGGGTGAGCCTTATATCTCTATCGAGGAGGGTACAATCGAACTTGATTATCTCGGCACGGCTGTAACAGTAGCCGTAGAGTCAAACACTACGTGGACGGTTGAGTAGTATGAAGGTTATCTCTAAAACGTGGAGTGATGGGACTCCATTTACGATACGCCAAGATGGCTATTTGATAGAGTTTGATGTGTCGGAGAATAAAAATGGCTGTCGTTTAAGTGAGTTAACACTTAATTATGGAGATGGAGATAAGGAGATATTCGACCTCGTTCAGATTGGCGACAAGGCAGTTGGACGTATCGAAACAACGCATAGAACCTTAATCTTCGGTGCGCAAGGAGGAGTTTATAAAGTAGTTTTAACACCGACCGACAATGGCTGAGAAACAAATAGCGTGGGCTTCGGGCGAGGGGTACATTACCATCATCTTTGGCGGTGATGGGAATGGCTCTGTGTCCGTTTCGAGCGATGAGAACGTAAGCTACGACGCGCGAGAGCAGGCTGTGGTCATACGAACTACGGCAGGCAGCCCCGAGCAGACGCAGACACTGCTAATCAAGCAGGAGGGTAAGCGATTGGCCGCTGGCACGACCTTTAAGTTCGACTACACTGGCGCGGTGCAATCGGTTGACCTCCCAGCAGGCCGATACAAGCTACAATGTTGGGGTGCGCAGGGCGGCAGCGTGACGGGCACATACTCCATTGCTGGCTCAAAGGGTGGCTACTCGGAGGGTGTGCTTGTGCTTACCGAGCCTAAGACTCTATATGTATTCGTTGGAGGCAAGGGTACGGATTATGCATCTTCCGCTTCGCAGACATCTACAAGTGTTGTTAATGGTGGTTGGAATGGCGGTGGCGCAGGCGTACGAACATCTCGCTATAATAGTGGAGATACTGACGGCCGCTCCTTCCCGCGAGGTGGCGGTGGTGCTACGGATATAGCCCTTGTAACTTCTTCTATGAGTTATTCTTCTGGTCGTACTACTCGTTCTGATGCTTCATTAAAGAGTCGCATTATTGTTGCAGGTGGAGGTGCGGGCGCTAGTGCTAGATATACAATTACTACTACTACCACAACTAACGAAGTAGAAACAACTGTAACTACTTATACATTTACTTTAAAAACCGATTCTGCTAAGGGGCCTTATGGTTCTAAAAAAGTTACTGATTTAAAAGCTAATACACATTATAGATTTAAAAATTTTACAGGAACTAATTTATTATTTGAATATTATGATTCTTCTGGTAAATATTTAGGATGGTTCGATAGAGATTTTACTACTCCAAGTAATTTTTCTTATTGTTGGATTTATTTCTATGATAAAAATTCAGCTATCGGGGATACAGCTTCTGCTACATTAGTCGAAGTTACTACTACATCGGATACTTCTACTTCTACATCTTCAGGAAAGTCTTCTGCTGCACAACAAGGTGGTGGTACTAGCGGTAAAGGTCAATATCCCGGAACACAATCTTCTGCAGGTAGTGGTGGATCATTTGGTTTAGGCAACAATCAATCAACAACGAATTATCGATACTGTGGAGGCGGCGGAGGCGGCGGCTGGTACGGCGGCGGTACGGGCTACTCCGATAGTTCACCATCCTACGTCAATTACAGCGGTGGAGGTAGTGGCTTCGTTAATACGGCCGCCAACGCATCGTATCGACCGAGTGGATACACGGGTATTGAGTTGGAGAGTGGTTCAACTACAGCAGGCAGTAGCTCACATCCTTCGACATCGGGTGGCTCGGAGACTGGCCATAGCGGCAATGGCTATGCAATTATTACGGTTTTGTAAAAATAGAAAGATATGAGAATTGAAACAACAGAGAGCAGCGTTAAGCTCGTTGAACATTTTCCCAGTGAGGGTTTGTGGCGCGTGCGTTGGGACTTTCGAGCAAAACTCGATAGCGAGGGAAATACTACGGGTGTGAATTGGTACGAGGAAGAAGCCTACGGCTATATTCCCACAATCGAGGATATACAGCAGACTATTACAGAATGGTATAACAAGCAGACGAACGAGCGCATCCTGCACGGCTTTGAGTGGAACGGCCGCAGGGTATTGTTGAGCGACGAAAACAAGTTTAACTACAAAGCCATCATCGACGAGGCGGCAAGGCGTGAAACAGCTATTGCTATATGGGACAAGGAGCATCCCGACTTGGCTGGCGTTACCCACACGTTTGCAGAGGGGGAGGATGGTGAGATGATGCCTATCCCCACAGGCCGTCCAACATCGTTACTCCCCATCACGCTCAAGCTCGGAGAGAAGAATATCCCCGAAAACTTCTACGTATTCACAACGCTTGCCGAGATTCAGGAGTTCTTTGCAGCAGGTGTGCAGTATTTAATAGACGCTTACAGCTACGGTTGGATGCAGATTGCAACATTCGATTATGCGCCTTATGTGGAGGCGTTGGCTAACCTTAATAAAGAATAGATATGAAGAAGATAATAGATTTTCTCGGCTCGATTCAAGCCGACAAGCTATTGCACTTTATCGCAGGTATGCTCATCGCTGGCGTGGTGGGCGTTATCCCCTGCTTTACTAATTATGCGTTTATCGTGGCCGTTATCGCTGGCGTGGTAAAAGAGGTGTACGATGAGTTCAGCTATGGGGGTTGGGATTCGCTCGATTTGCTCTATACCGCCATCGGTGGCGCGGTGATGCAGATTTTTGCTTGGATTTTGTAAAAACAAATTGACTTTTTAATTGAGTAATGTAGATATGCAAGAACGAAATATCATTAGTGCGACTACCTCAATGGCTCTTATGCCGTTTATTGATTTTTATCGCAATCTCACGCCATACATTATTTTAGCGATTGTGTTAATTATCGCGGATAGTCGCTTTGGCGTTGAGGCGGCAAGGAAGCGTGGCGAGACTATTAGGCAGAGCCGCAAATGGCGCAGAGCTATCAACAAGCTCGTAGATTATATCTGTTGGATTAGCCTTGCGGGTGTGTTCAGTAGCGTGTATAGCGAGGTGTTGGGTATCCCGATGCTGTCGGGTATCGCACTCCTTATCGTTTATGCGATAGAGATTGTTAGCTGCTTTAATAATTATTTCGAGTTTCGCGGAATGAATATACGCCTATCGTTTTCGGCTATCTTCGATAGCTGGTTCAAGAAGGTTACAAAGAGTAGTGACAGCGTAATAGAGAAGAATAATGGAGAGAAGTGAGATTTTAACCGAAGTTCGCAAGTTCTTCGACATTGACGAGCTTGTTTGTAAGCATACCCTCGCCAAGTGGGGCGATAAGGCGTGGCAATTCCTCGCTACGGACTATCTGCACGCCCTGCTCGTTATCCGTAGGGATATACTGCAAAGGCCGATGTATTGCAACGGCTATGGCAAGTATCAGCGCGGTCTGCGTTGTAATATCTGCCCGTTGGTGGAGGAGAAGGATTCGGTGTATCTATCTTCGCACATCCTCGGCAAAGCGGGTGACTTTACCGTTACGGGTATGACCGCGAAGGAGGCAAGAGCGAAGATTAAGGAGTTCGCCCATAGATTGCCGTGCAACATTCGTTTGGAGGGTGGAGTGGATTGGCTACATATCGACACTCTACCACAGGAGGGTGTGACCGATAAGGTGTATGTTTTTTATGTATAAGATGTGAAAACCTTAAAGATAAATAAGGTAAAGTGTGTGTGTGCGATGTTCTTTGTTGCGTGCCTTGCGGGGTGCGCGGCAAGGCGCATCGTTGAAGCTCCTATAGCGGCAACGCGCGATAGTACGGCTATCCACGTGCGATACTCGCTCGAATACCGACCGATTTTGGTAGATTTCGAGATTCCCGACATTCGGGAAACAAGGAGTGTCCGCGACACGACCAACTACCTCGAAAACGACTACGCAGAATCTACTGCTACGGTATCGGGTGGAGTGCTAACTCACTCGCTAAACACCAAACCTCACACGGAGAGTGTCGAGGTGAATGTGCCGCACGAACGCACGGATAGCGTTATATACATCTATCAGGATGTGGTAAAAATAAAAGAAGTCGAGAAGCCACTATCGTGGTGGCAGGAAACGCAAATAAGAGCATTTTGGACGATGTTTTTTGTATTCTGTATTATCATCCTGTGGCGGGTGTGTCGCTCAAAATTAGGGGCATTTCTCAAGTCTTTTATGTAGCCTTGTTCTATGGTTACGTCATTCCTATTTCTGTATATTCATTGGGCTGAAGGTCGTTCGCTACGCCCTGCGCAAAAATAAGCGCGGGGCAATGACCAAAAATTGCTTATTTGGGTAAAACTATCCGAATAAGCAAACCTTATACATCCTTATTGTGTTATTTATGCTTTTTATAGCTCAATGAAAACTGTTATATTCGAGCAGATTCTTTCGGCAGTCGAGCAGGCTACCGAAGTACCGCGTGCGCTGATTATTTCGCGCAACAAACGCAAAGAAGTCGTTGAGGCACGCAGCCTATTATTTCATTATTTATACATCGAGGGATTCACCCGCAGGCAGGTGGCCGACATTACAGGCCTTACGCGCCAATGCGTGGCACAGCAGATACAAGCCTTTCCCAGCAAGGATAGCAGGAGTAAATGGCTGACAACAATAATGCAAGAAATTGACAACAAACGTGCAACAAAGTAGTTGATTTCGCCCTATCCTCTACGCTATCTTTGCATCGAGGGTGGAAGTGCGCAGCCACCCTCCCGAATCGCAAAACGGGTAAGATGCGGATTCAACTATTATTTATATGGATATGGATTTCAAGGATATGGCAGCTATCAAGGAGATGATGGATGACCATAGAGGAGGTAGATGGGGACAGAACACAGCTCTTTGGGCGATTGTCGCTATCATTTTGGTAATCGCGTTCTTGTGGTTCTGCCGCAAGGCTGGCGACGACAAGGCGGACCTTGCAGCATCTGTGCAGAACGTATATGCGAGAGTGAACGCCATCGAGCCAGCCGTAACAGCACAGGGCAACGCTATTAGCGAGTTGAAGAGCGTGACTACTGCAACAACTCAGGCAGTGGGCGATTTTAAGGCAACCGCTTTGCGAAATCTTGCCGCTCTTGACAATGCGGTGTTCGTGTCGCGCTGTGGTGACCACCATTCGTGCGGTTGCAACGACTCGCGATTCATCAAGAAGAGCGTTTTCACGCCGTCAACTACCAGCGTTGAGCAGGTAGAGACTTGTGGTTAACCTTTTCGAGGAGGGGCGAAATGGTCGCCCCTCCATTATTAGACAACTTATTAGACAACTTATTTGATGACTTATTTGATAACCTATGGGGTTGTTTGACAAAGACAAAAAGACTGCGCCAACATTCACCTCACGAGCCGAAGCGTTCAACTATATGTTTGCCGAGCAGGTGAGTAAGGGTATGGATATGATGACGGCGGCGGAACAGGCAGATAAGTTTGCTGACATCATCACGACCAACCAGGGATTACCACCCACACCGCCGAAGCCTCAGAATGGCGTTGAGAAGATGGTCGGCTATCTAAAGATGGTGGCACAGCTCAAGCAAGAGAATCCCGAAGTTTGGGAATTAGTGACAGGTGCGGCTGGTGGCCTTATAAGTGGCATTGCTCTGCTGACCTCGCCGTCAGTTAGCAAGCCAGCTCCCACACCACAACCTCAAGAAGAGATAGATTTCGATAAAATCAAATAAATATGGCATATAGGAAAGTATATATCGCAGTAGATTGCGCCAGCGAAGCCGAGTTTGAGCAGGTGCAGGAGGCGGCAAAGGTGATGAGCAATATGTTTCGATTGCGAGGGGCAGATTTGCTCTCGTTGTACCCAGTAATCGCCAAAAATGGAGAGATAATCGGCTCTACAGTGCGCACCATATCGCAGGAGGGTATGCGTGGCGTGGCAAGGATGGTGCCGTATTTAATAAAAAACATAAAGAAGTAAGGTATGATAAAGTGTATTTACGATTGCGCCCGCTGTGCGCTCGATGTTGACAAAGGTTTGTGCTGTAATTTCCAAACATTGCGCCTGCTTGCCGAGATTAAAACGATGCTCGGCAATCCTTCGGCAGAGCCGAAACCTCAAAAGACAATAGCAGACCTCGCAGATGAGGATAACCAAGTAAACCCCGAATAGTATGATAACTACACAAGAATTACGGGAGCAGTTCGCTCAGCTTTACAGCGAGATGGCAACGTCTAAGGATGTTGCGAAGATGCGACATTTTGGTGTAGGCTTTACCAAGATGTTCGACGAGATAGCGAATAAAGACCCAAAGCTGGCGATGGCTACGCTTGAGTTCCTATCGGCGATGGCGTACAACAATTTCGTAACACCCGTTGAGGCTACGGGGATAGCCGAAAAGTTCATCAACGATGACACGTTGATAACGGGTAGTGCCGAGCCAACGAGGGGCGCACATTGGAATATGGATACTCTCAAAGGTTTTCTCACACAGCGCGGCATAGCATTGGAGGAGAAGCCTTACTATAACAGGCCTGCTCTTTGGCTCGCGGTTAATATGATTTATTCGGACTACGCAAATGTCATTGTCGAGCTTATAGGCTCAAAGGACAATGAGCGAGTAGCGACCGCGTGTTACAAGATGGCCACTGCGAAGCTCAAGGATAAGGATAGGCCGCACTTTATTCGCGAATACTTCGAGCTGGGCGATTGACAGATCAGATGAATTTTGTATATTTGCGGGCCTAAAAACAGGCACTGCAAATTGCATATTTTGCGTAAACGTGCACCGTAAAGTGTCCGAAACAGACTTAACTAATTGACAATCAAAGTAGGTATATGCCCCTATTCTGGGCACTGAAATTAAACATATTTCAAAAAAACCGTTCTCACAAGGTTGTGAGGACGGTTTTCTTTTTGATTCACCCGAAAATTGTACATATTTGTACAACAAAAGGTGCACCATAACGTGCACCCTAAAGATAAATCATTATCTTTGCGTAAAACTACTAACCGATATGCCCGCTGTCAATTTTTATCTAAAAACTCCGAAAGCAGAGAAGTCTGCTATCTACATCCGTGTGTCGCTGCGAAACGAGAAGTTCCGTCACTCAACCGAGTTGTCGATAGATACAAAGGCGTGGAACGTCGAGAGACAACAAGTGCGTGAACTCCGAGGCGTGTCAGCCAAACCGCTAAATCTTCGACTCCGTGCAATGCGAGAGGCGGCAGAACGTTTATGCGATCAGGTGCTAACGAATCCCGTAACCCCCACCCCTACGGAATTTTGGAAACGGTTTTTTTCGCTACTCGACGGTGTAACACCGAGGGCAGAGGTAACCTTCACGGAATATTTCCGAGAGTATGCTGCTCGCCGCAAGCAGAATAGCCCCCTTAACACCGCCAAGCAGTATGCGACGGCATATAAACAACTCGTCGCTTATGAGCAGGCGCATCGCACTAAAGTACGATTTACGGATGTTTCGCTTAAGTTTTATGAGGCTTTCAAAAAATGGTTTTTGGGACAGGGTTACTCCCTGAACACCCTCGGCACGGTAATAAAGAGTTTCAAAGTGGCTTACCGCGATGCTCGCGACGTTGACGGTCTCCACGACCTGCACGAAACGGAGAAGCGAGGTTTTTCCGCTGCAAACGTGGCGGCAAAGACTATATATCTATCTCTCGAAGAACTCCAGCGCATTGCCGACTTGGAGATAACTGCCGAATCGCTGGCAGCGGCGTTCCCCGACCTGACAAAACACGCCGCTTCGCAGGATGTCAACCTCGCCCGCAAGGCAGCATCATTCAACGTTATCCGCAATAAATTCCTACTCGGAGCGTACACCGCCCTGCGTGTGTCGGACTTTAACCACCTCCGCGATGTGCATATCGACGGCGATTACTTCCGCGTGACCACGCAAAAGACGGGTGCGGCTGTCGTTATCCCCATTCATCCCGTAATCCGCAAGATGATGGCCGAGGGATTCGATATAACCACACCTATAACCGATCAGAAGATAAATAAGCATATTAAGGAGATAGCGCGTATGGCTGGTATTACGCAGATAGTTGAGGGTACGAAGCTCGTGGATCATCGCGCCGTCGTAGGATTCTTTCCCAAGTGCGATATAATTACCACCCACACCGCCCGACGCTCGGCTGCCACGAATATGTATAAAGCTGGTATTCCATCTATCTCTATTATGCGCATCACGGGCCATACGACCGAGAAAGCATTTATGAAATACATTAAGATTACCGCCGAGGAAAACGCCGAGCTGATGGCGAAAAACAAATTCTTCTTGGGTAAATAACCAAAATTGGTAAAGACAAATTAAGGGCGGAGATATCCGCCCTTAATTATTTCCAACTATTAAGGAATCCTTAACAGTTGAGGTGTCAAGTAATCCCTGACAACTGCCCCGATATTGGAATATTTGTACACAATCCCCGTAGGCGAAATACCGACAAATGGCCGATTTATTGGTCTATTTGTAGTATTTCGGCAAAAACACCCCGACCGTTGAGGTTAGTAGCCGCGCGGCGGAGCGTTACTCCTTCATCAATCGCTTTATTAACTCGGCGTTCTGCTCAATAACGCGGTCGGTGCGTGCACCTGCGCGTGTAACCTCCTTCATCGAGTCGCCCACCTGCCCAATGAGCGAGGATATATACTCGCTCTGCTGATTGAGTTGCTTAACCATATCACCCTCGTTATCCGGGAGTGAAGATAAATGCGTTGAGCCGTGGAATACTATATGGTACAGATTTACATCCTTGCTCCTTGGTATGCGTATATCCCCGAACTCGCGGGTGTTCTTGGGGCGCGTCAGGTAGAAGTCGCCATCATTGTAGAGGAATCGAATGAGGATACCGCGCGACTTCGTTTCTATACCATATATCTCGCCATCAATAATCTCCGAATCCTCCGCGAAAGGCTTTAGGAATACATACTCGTTTTGGTAGAGCGTGGGTGCCATAGCGTTGTTGTTCATTTGGATAACGAACTTCGTGCGGCGCATAATGCTGGCGATGTTGAATGCATTCTGCGAGTGGTCGTTGTTGGGGTCACTCACCCACTCCATTACATCAACATCGGGCCTGCGCACAACGTTGTCGGGTACGAATGGCGGTTGCTCGATTACGGCCACATTGTTTTTCGATGCGTCGTATGCGCCCTGAATGTCACGTAACGTGTCTGCTTGCTCGGGCGCAGGCGACATTGTGGCGGCTGGTGGTTGAGGTGTAACCCTGCCGTCGGTGCGGTAGTTATCCACTATATCGCCATATTTCTCGCGGAGTTTCTCAATGTGTTCCAGTCTAATCTTGCGCAAACCGTTAGCCATATTTGAAACGACAGACTGTTCAACTCCTATTATATCTCCAAACTCCGACTGCTTTATCTTCATTTCAAAGCAGAATTTCTTTATATCAAACATTGCTACATCTGTTGATTTGATTCCTGTTTCGCCTTTCTCTCTGCCTTTCGGTCTTCTCTCGCTTGTTTCTCTGCAAGTTTTACCATTCTCCAATACTCGTCTTCACGTCTCTTCTCATAGTCAAAGATGTCAAATGTCGCAATAATCAGGTTACCCTCGTCCAAGTTCCCCGTAATAACACCATATTGGCCAGCTGTGACAGGTATTTTTAACAAATAGGAAGACTCTCCGTATTTCTCCGCTTCAAACTCTATATATATCTTATTATTACCCTCGGCTTGCGAATAGAAATTGTTAGAGGAACTTCTGCCCAGCTCGGTAACTCGATGTCCGTCAATATTTCGCTCAAACTTGAACACCTGAACTATCGAGATAGGATCATAGAGGTTGTTTTCTGCGCGGACAATAAGAGCGCACTTTGTCGTGTCAGCAATCTCTATCGGCGACTTATCGGTATCCAGAACTATTCTCTTTGTCTGCGAGCCCATAAAATCAGCAACTCTTAAAATACCTCGCTCCTTTGGCAACTTCTTATGCCAGCCATTGTCAAGGTTGACCATAATAACCTCTCCGATAAATTGAGGTTCGGGGATGTTTTGCGCTTCTGCCTGCAAAATAGCCGCCATCGTGGCAATAATTAAAATAATCTTCTTCATAGTTTTAAGTATTAAATATCATTTTGCTATTTATAATCGCTTTATATTGTTGATATACAGTGCGTATAATGATTTATTATAACATCATTGCAAATATATAAAGATTTCGTATTAACATTTATAGCAAATATTTTGCTATTTATTATAAATATATGCTATATTTGCATCAAACAAACAACCAAAACTGCAAAACCTATGCTAATACGATGGCGTATACTCCGTACGATGTCAAGGCTACGACCTCGCAAGCGAAGAGTAGGAATATCAGATTCTCCTGCATCGGAAGCCCGAAAGCTTTTACGAGCCGGTTACGACATTGTAGTAGTGTCGTTTGGGCGTCCGACCCCTCAGTGCTTTTTAAGGCTGCAGTCAGCTCATTGTCATACGAATCCTTGCGAACAGTTAGCAGAGTATATAAATAGGTTGTCGTCGCAAGGACTTGAAGTGAGGATAGAAGGACCACAAGAAGACGTAGAACCCTGCTGCAATTTGTGCCCACTGTACAAGGGAGTTGACCTATCACCAGTACAAGCAGAGCCGTTGAGGCTACCAATAGAGTTGAGCCAAATCGGTAACGCCAAAGGTCGAGTTCTGGGCGAATCTCACGATGTTTCGCCAACATACGCTCCAGCGCAGGATTTTTCGGAATAAGGCGTGATTCAGGCATAGGTTGAGGTTTTGAAGATACAAATATAATAATAAATAAAATATAACAAACAAACACAATGAGTAAAAACGACAGTTTGAGAGCTCGTATGATTGCGATGCAGGTGGGCGAGCGGATGGTTGTGTTAAAGACCGATTATCGCCCGAGCGTCGTACAGTCGACGGCCTACCGAGTAAAGCGGGATGTGCTCGATGATAGAGCTTACCGCACGAGAGTAACCGACAACGGCGTTGAGGTTGAACGAATAAACTAAATACTATGAGAACGACAACTAACCTAAAGACTGACATCGTACTTACCCCTGCCGAAACGAGAGTTGCAATGGCCTACGTGCTGGGTGACATAGGCAAGGAGGTGGGTGTAAGGCTGAATATAGCCTACAACACCGTAGTACGTCACACGCAGAACATCTACGACAAAGCGGGAATCCGCCGTTCGACAAATGCGCTGGTGGCGTGGTTTCTCGCCGAGAACTGCGGAATAGACCTCCGCGAGCTCGCACGCCGAGCAGGTGCGGGATTCTTGGCGATAATAGTATGCACAACGATATTCTTCGGCTCGGACGATATGATGGCGCGCCGCGCACGCCGAGGTCGCAGAAGAACAGAAGAGACAGAGTGGATAATCTAATACTGTTGAGGTTATGAAAAAGATTTATCAAGGATTTTTATTTGTGGCGATGATGCTCGTGGCTATTTACGGCATCGGAGGCTCGGAGGGCGGCAACTTCTTCGTCGCAATGTGCATCGAGGCCGTAATTATGGCTCTGATGGTCAAGAGCGGAATGATTGAGCTACCAGCAAGCAAGGAGGAGTATGGCAGAAAAATGTAAATGTGGTGTGATACTCGACACCTCCGCTAAAAAAAAATAATCAGGTGCGCTAAATGTGCGGCGGTCTACCTGCTCACGAAAGACCTATTCGGAAATTACAGCTATGTTTTAATAAGCAAATAATATGAACTCTACCCATCTTACCGATTTTATCTCACCCGAGGTGCTGGCTCGCGAGGGCTTTGTGCACACGTCGGACAGCGCGCAGATGCTGGAGAAGATTGACAAGGCATATCTCGCGGAGTGTGGATATGTGAATCTTTCGGCTCTGCGTGACGTGAAGTTGAGCGTTCGCAAGGCGGCCGAGGTGGCTGGAGTGTCAGCATCTACTCTAAAGGAGTATGTTAAGATGGGGTATCTGCAAGTTGGTGCCGATGGTTATGTGTCACTACTCGACGCAATCACCTTCGACTATGCGGCGGCAAAGAGAAAATACCTTGATAGCAAGTCGCGATGAAAAGCAGGTTATTCGCCAAGTCACCCATCAACTCGCGGACCATTGCCCGCAAGGCCGAGATAAGGGCCATAGTGCTGGCGGTAGTAGAGTTTTACCAGCAACAATACCGCAGGGCTCAAATAGAGCCCGGAGGGGCGCGCTGGCGAGAGTTGCGATTCTCCTTTCCGCGCTATGCGGCCGAATCGCTCTCCCATATAGAAGCTGATGACCTGTGGGACGAGCTGGCCTACCTCGTAAAGTGCGGTTGCATCAAGGAGCACCGCGGAATACACTACCCTCGCTACGTGATAGATTACCCCACACTGCGAGCGTTTGAGAGCAAATGGAACTGGGCGTAGCCCGATGCGTTCTTTGATGTAACTTGTCGGCGGCCGAGCCTGTAGCCTTGTGTTTTTTCATAATAAATAAGTTGAAGTTTGTGAATTAGTATTTTGTTGTTGGCTGTCGACATATAGGGGCGTATGATCAGTGATTGGGATACGCCCCACAAGAGGAATCCCCATTTATTAACTTTTATCGGGCGTTAAGGAGCGTCCATTTCGTTGTTATATTTTCAATTTGGGCGGTGAAAAGGTAAGTTTTCTGTTTGTCGCTGGTTTAGCAGATTCGCCGCCCTTTTTTATGGATGGGTAGCCCGCGTGGGCGGGAACAATACGGTGCATAAATTCTATCTTCTCTACAGGAGTTTGACTCTCCGCCCATCCACACCCTTGTGGTCATAATTTTAAGATTTGAGGTTATTATTTGTTTGACGGCTCGGAAAGACGAGCACACACCCGATGACGGCTCGGAAAGACGAGCGGAGGCCTTCGCAAGCCAAGCGGCTCCTAGGAAAACCCTAAGCGGTAGAGGTACAGGCAGGCAGGGGAGTTCGAGCCTCCCCACCTCACAAGAAAGCTGTTACGGCTAAGCAACTGCTTTTTTCATAAGTTATTTTTTTGTATGGTTATTTTTTGATGGTGGAGGGTATCTGGTGCTAAAGGGATAGGCATCCTCGAGAGAAAGCGGCGGTCGAAGCCAGTCGCCCAATCGTGAAGTAGGGAGCTTCGAGGCTCCCACCCTCACAACTGCTTTGACAGTTACAAGTTCATTAGGTTAGTTAAAGTTTTTGAATTTCGGGCCCTGCCCTCCGTGACGGCTCGCGGGGCCATTTTTTTTTAAGAGCGAAAATTATGTGGGAAAGCGAAGAATCGCGCGAACGTTACTACGCGTGGTATTTAAGTACAGATTATATCAATGGGGGCAACCCTCACGACGATGGCGAGCCCGTAAGGCGTAAGTCGTACAAGAAGAGGCTTGCCGAGGCAAAGGCCAAGAACGCGCCCGAGCTGCGCACATCGAAGAAGTGCAAGTATTGTGGCGCAGAGAAGCCGCTGGTGGAGTTCGTGAAGAATGATAGTATGCGCGATGGCTACCTGAATATGTGCCGAGCTTGTTATAGCGTATATCGCAAGTCGCACAAAGGCCGAGTAAAGCCCACCTACACCATTGTTCCCTCTCCGATGTGAGAGGTATATATGCACGGATTTGTTAAATAGTAAAGATATGGCATTACCCAAACTATTGCGCGTGTTCCTCGCGCAGAATGATGCACTGACAGCCTTCGAGCGGAACGTGCAACGACAACGACCGCGCGGGGCGCGTGTGTCGGACATAGAGTCGGCCTTCGACTGGAGCATCACCCCCGAAGGATTCGACTACTGGCATCAGATGAACAGAGAGTATCAACTATACGTTGCCGCTCGGCTAACACGGCCCTACTATGGCGACGATGACGGCAGAGCCGATTAGCCATATATCATCAAGGTTTAACCGCTTTTTAATGCTAAAGCACTATGACAAAGAAGTCTCGTAAATTCGCAAAATGGCTGGAGTCAAAGGATTTTAATCTCGTGGCTCCGCTCTCAAAGAGAAGGTAGAATCTTTCCTTAAAACATTTGACCTATGAAACCTTATAAACGCGACATTCTCGCAGGGACATACGGCGATATAACTGCTACACGCTATCAGCAGTTGTTGAGCATCATCTTCGACCTGCCGCCCACGCTGGCATAGGGACGCAAATACACCAACCGCCAGCGCAACGCCATTCGCCGCGCAAACCTAATACGCAAGAAAATCGAAAGAAGATATGACAAAAGTAAAAATCTACATCAGCGGTCCGATAACCGGAATTGATCCCGAGCTCTGCCGCGCCCGCTTTGCGGCGGCAAAAAAAGAGCTATACCAACGCGGTATGGAGCCCATATCACCACTCGAAAACGGCCTGCCCGACGATGCTCCCTACGACGAGCATATGAAGCGCGACCTTGAAATGTTAGCAGACTGCGGTATCATCTATATGCTCAACGGCTGGGAGCGTTCCAAAGGTTGCCGCATCGAGTTCAACACCGCAATAACAGCCAAGAAACCTATTTTGTTTGAAAAAAAGATGCAATAATTATGCCCAAGAAGCCGAAGTTAAGCCTGTGGACTCGTCTCGAACAATGGCGGAAACGGCAGGGAGTCGCAGTTAAGAATAAATGTTGTGGCAACTGCGCATACTACAAAAGAGACTACAAATGCACCAAAGAGCCTGATGCGTATATCACTTCTACAAGCGAACATACGGATTGTAAAGATTGGCTATTTGTAGAAAAACGTCCAACCTACCATAGACCTTTATAATGAGTTATGGATATAAGATTATTACGCCAGTATAGAAGAATGGCTCGTGATAAATTCCGCCTAATTGAAGAACGAGCTGAATATCCTCGATGTAGGTATAGATGGATGCACGATAAGGAAGAGTTGAAGCCTCTCTACATCTTATGCGACAATGGCAAAAAGATGTGGAACGAGAAGAAAAGATGTTATCAGGCTTCAAGAGATTTTGACGAAGCTCTAAAGATGCTCCACGACCAGTGTATTCGATATATTGAATATTTGGTGGCGAATGAAAAGGTAAAACGATGTCAGAAGGTTAAAAGGAGAATGATATGAAACAATACACAACACCCGAGCAGACCTCCAAGCTGATTGAGCTGGGGTTTGAGAAGCCGAAGAGTATAGGCGGGTATAAACCGAAATTATCTGTAGAGTATGAGGGGGAACAGGTGTCGAGGGTTGATGTAAGTGAAGATACAGACTCTCCAATCTACGCCTACTCCATTGGCAAGTTGATTGAGATGTTGCCACAAACTATCAAAAATTATTATGACCTAAGCATATTCAGTACATTACAAGGTTGGAGGGTATTGTACGGAATGATAGGGGATGGTGATATGTGGAGCGTTGAATACGAATTATACCGTAAAGAACTCATAGATGCGCTCTACGATATGATTGTCAAACTTAAAGAGGAGAAGCTAATATGAACAGAGTGATAAGATTTCGCGGCAAGCGCAAAGATAGTAAGGAGTGGGTTTATGGTGATTTGCACACGCTCTGCGGCCATATCCACATACACGTCACCCCGTTCGACAAATACAATATTGACCGCGCCACGGTTGGTCAGAGTGTAGCTCTTAAAGACAGCAACGGTGTAGAGATTTACGAGGGTGACATAATGGGGTATCCCGACGAGCCGAATAAATGCGTAGTCTTTTGGAATGGTCAGCTCGCGCAATTTCAAGGCAACTGGCAGAATATGCCAACCGCCGCAGATATATACACGATTATTAAGATGGGGTACAAGGTCATCGGCAACATCCACGACAATCCCGAACTATTAAAATCTTAAATTATGGGTTCTTTTATAGCAAAACAGCCGAATGGATTGTACTGTCGGTACAGCGGTATTGTGGATAATATTACACACCACAATATGACCGAGGAAGATTACATCGAGCTATGTGTTGAGCGAGCCAAAGAGGAGGCGAAGATTACGCTTGAAAAAGCAAAGCCGTTCAGCAAGGTATTGGAGAGGTTATACCCCGACACAAAAAGAGATTTGAAGGGTATGAACAAAATACTCAAAGAGTGCGGTAGCGAGATTCTGCTTAAAGAAGAGGATTACGACTTTTTATAAAACTACAATGAACAAATACGGATATATTAAACTACCACGCTCGATAAGTGCTCTCAAAGGCTCAAAAAGGTGGCTTTTGGCGCATATCTGCTCCGAGGCGGCATATTGCACCACCGAGCACCCTGCGTGCGGTAAAATCGAGCGCGGCGAGTTGGTGACAAGTCGTAACCAGCTGGCCGAAGACGTAGGGCTCACGCCGATGCAGGTACGCCACGCTCTGGAGTCGTTGGAGTCGCTTGGTTACATCACCGTTGAGGCGGCTGCAAGGTACACAAAAATAACCATTACGTGGCCCGATTTCGTACAACTGCTCGACAACGATATTATGTTAAATAACCAAAGCAGTAACCAAGTAAGTAACCAAGTAAGTAACCAAATGGTCACCTCTGCAAGTGTTAAGGATTCAGCACGTTACAGCGATTCAGCCGAAAGATACGCCCAAAGTGTAACCAAAGCAGTAACCCAACGAGTAACCAACAGTAGTATAAATAATAAAGAAAATAATAATACACACACAAGTAGTATATATCCAGTAAGAGACTTAAAAAGCGCGCCCGCGCGTGACACGCATACGCACGTAGGCACAAGCGCAGAGCCTGCGGAGGTGGTGGAGCTTCAGGAGTGGATAATGCGCAACGTCCCCGACTTCTACGCGATGCCTTACCCGTTCTCATCACCCCAACTCCAGCGAATGATTGAGTGTTACCCGATGGATGATATTCACAGACTACTTGTGACAGCTTGGTCGAAGGGTGCTTGCGCATCGCACCGCGTAGCCTATGCAGCATTTCGTTCTTTCGCCGACAATGACCGTGCCCTGCGCAACCGCGCTAACGAGGAGAAGGATGCTCAAAAGCTCTACACCTTCGAGGAGGTTTGTAATTTCGTCCACCAGCACGGCGGCAGCTCTGACGAATATTTCGAGATGGTCGTCCAACCGTCGGGTAAGCTAAGATGGGTAAGAATAAACTAAACCGATAAGCTATGACAGATGAAGTAATAAAAATTCTTGAATCGGCGGCCGAGCGATATGCCGAGGACGTATGTCGGGAAGTAGAGAGGAATGTATTTCTCACTCCACCCGAAAGATAGGTATACAAGAAGTTAATCAGCAATGGCTACTTCTGCGGAGCCTACGAGCTCTGGGAAGTGCTAACATAAACAATAAACGAGAAAACCAATTAAAACTTACAACGATGAAAAAACTTAACAAGATTCTCACCTATGCCGTGTGGGTAATGATGGTAATAGCAATAGTTGTCTGCCTTATGCGTGGCGAATGGGTTGAAGCTATCCTTCTCTCGGTCTTGATGATGGCGGAGTGGATTATCGACAAACAATCCGAGTTGATTGAGAAGTTGCGAGATACAGCCTTTAAGCTATGCGACGAGATTGGCGACCTTAAATCGGAGATTGGTCGTCTTGCGAAAGACAAAACGGCACTAATTAACGACGTCGCTACTGTTGACCGTGAGAATGGTAAGCTCCGCAACGACCTTGCCGAAGCCAAGAAGCGCGAGGAGATAGCTCACAAGACTATCGAGTCCCAGCGTCAGGAGGTGTACGACTTGCAGTCAACAGTTACAGCGTTAGAGGCGCAGTTAGAGTCGGCTCAATCGCAGATTACAACCTTGAAGGCTAAACTATCGCGCAAGCCTCGCAGGTCATTCCCACCGCAGAACGTTACACCTGTTAAAGTTGAGGAGTAATGAAAATTTTAGCGACAATCATCACTACAATGCTACTGCTGGTTATTATTGCGGCGGTGGCGATTCATAAACAGATAATGAAACGATAGTTATGCCAACAGGATTTTCTCTTGCTCCACCCAACCCACCACAACCTCGGGTGGCGCAACGAAAGCTGGAAATATCGTACAAGTGTGCGACGTTTAAGGATGTGGTCGAATCCGATAAGCCGCTTTTTGTATTGGCGGCGGAACTTGCCCGAGGCTGGATTGTTTTTGGAGATAGAATTATTAACGCCTCAATGATAGAGCAGATTGTTGAGGTTAAAGAAGAGTAGATATGAAAAGATACTTGATTACGAGGGTTTACAACAACCTGCCAAAAAACAACAAGAATAATGAACTGTCAAACATCTGTCGTAAGTTCATACACGCAGAGCTGACCGAGGAGGAGTATAAGGCTTTTTGTAAGGATGTGCGCCAGCTTGTGGAGAAGGCTAATTCTAAATATTACCGCTCAACACCCTTGTGGGTGCGCGAATGGGGTGATGGAATCTCTATCGCCCTTGACCGTAGCGACAAAACTCTATCTATTACCCTTGCGCCTATCGAGGGCGGTTATGTAACAATTAAAGCCGTTATTGACGATGCGTTACAATCTTAAATACCAGACACGCGGCAAGGTTGAGAGCTATATAGCTATGGCAACATCCTATATCGCCTCGCTGAATGAATTATACGAGGAGTATCAGCTGGAGTCAATCCTTCAAGGTATTGCAGACTACGTAGAGGAGATGGCTAATGCAGAGGCAAAGGGTTTAACCGCCAAACCGCAATACGAGATTGAGCATAATGATTTATCTGTGCGCAATACTGCTGGTCGTGAGGTTCTCACGGTTTGGTTTGAGAGAGTTTACGAAAATGGCTATGGTGGTCAAGTAAAAAGATTGTAATATTTTTTTAACACAAAAATATGTCACGCTACGTGAATATAATGGCGAAGGTTTCGCCCGAAACAGCCGCACGAATGGACCGCGCGGTTGATAAGCTCGGACTCAAGTCGAAGTATGAGTTTGTGCAGAATGCTGTAGCTCTCGTGCTGAAGTATGTTGATCCGTGCAGCGAGCCGTTGAACCCGGAGGACATCGAGCAGATGGAGGCTCTCAAGCATTTGTGGGGAAATGTTGCCGATGTGCGACAGGAGTTAGCACGTGTAAAACCTAATGGCGGTAGGCGTATAGAGCCTACTGCCGTTGTGGCTATATACGGCAAAGAGAGCTGTATGATTCGCGCGACGGATAATGTAGGCAACTACGCAACGACTACGAATCAGCGAGAGATAGTTGAGGTGTTGTTGTCAAAGTTATTGCCATCGCCTTCGCTCGATCACCTGCGCAACCTGCGTCGGACTCACAACGCTACGATGTACAGCGTTCTTCTGAATGCCATAGCGCAGGCCGATAGTGGCGTTGAGGAGAATGAGGTTGAGGAGGAGTTCTCGGAGTTATCCGATGGTGATCCTCGCACACCTCGCTTCGGCATTGAGAACAAACCAGCGCGAGCGCGCAATAAACGTAAGTTCTAATGGCTCGATGGCATAACGCGAACGACGCGCAGTATCGCAAGCTGATGCACACGCGCAAGTGGCGAGAGCTACGCAAGGAGAAGTTGACAGCTACGGTGTGGTGTGAGGATTGCCGAGATAAAGGGCGACACACTATCGCTACCGAGGTGCATCATCTCACGCCTGTGATGTCAACCGATATACCCGCACAGATGGCGCAGTTGGCTTACGATTACAACAACCTTCGTGCGCTATGCCATAGTTGCCACGTGCGTCGCCACTCCTTACCGTGGAAGGATAAGAAAGCACAGGCGCAAGCCGAGGCCAAGCAAACGCACGAATCGTTCATTGGTAGATTCTTTGGAGTGAAGGCAGAGGGTGGTAACGATTGAAGGGGGGGGTGTTTTTTTTTATTGCCACCCCCTATGGATACCTAACACCCACCTCCAGCATTTGACGCACACGCAAATTTTCAAAATTAGAAATTTCGAGAAACAGCATTTTTCTACGAGTTAAAAAATTAAACTTTTTATGGGTAAGCAAGTTACGAAAAAAACAGCGGCAAAGAAAACATCGGCAAAAAAGGCGGCTAAACCCGTAAAAACCGCAGAAAAACCGCGAAAGAAGGGTATATCTGCTCTAACTTTTGCAAAAAATATACGCGAGGCTCTTGAGGCACAAGGCCGTTATACGACAGAGTATGAGCTGGCGATCAAGGCGGCTGCTCGCGCAATGCACATCGAGTCGCGCGCATCGGCCGAGCTCGATAGTCTAAAGGAATATTCGGTTGTCAAGGTTACAAAGTACGGAGAGAATCTGGACGAACATCCGACATTGAAAACGCAACGCGCCGAAACGGCGGAGGTGCGCCGATGGCTTGAGGTGTTGGGTCTAACGGCTGATGGCATCATCAACAAGTCAACCGATGCACTCGATGCGTTTGACAAAGAAATCAACGGCGAGGAGTAGTGGACGAGCAACAAAAAGAGAAACTACGCCAAGCGAAGGTAGAGGCGATAGAGGCGTTGCGGGCAATACCCGCAGCGCGCTACGCCGTACTTGCAGATACGGACCCCCGATTACGTGATTACTGCGAGATGGTGCGTGATGAGCCCCAGCACCATAATCTCTACGAGGTGTTGGCTGTAGTGCGTTTTTTTTCTCTTCGCGAACGTTACGAATGGGATATAGCGGCCGTTAAACGTTTCGTAAAATTTGCTGAAACCGTAAAACTTTCGGGTACGACCTGCCGCCGCCGTTATAAATGCACACCCGTACAGGTCTTTCAGTACGCGAGCATTTGGGGTTTTAAGAAGGATGGGAAGCGACTTGTGCGCCGAGCCTGTCTATTTATTCCCCGAAAATACTCAAAAACTACCACGTCGGCCATCTTTGCCGCCTATGATATGATGTATGGCGATGCTAACGCGCAGGCTTATGTCGCGGCCAACTCTTACGATCAGGCACAGCAGTGCTTTCGAGAGATACGAGGCATTGTTGAAGGTATCGACCCGTCGATGCGCTTCTTTAAGACAAATCGCCACACTGTAACATTCAAGCGTAAGGAGCGTGACTCGTTCGCTAAATGTCTTTCGTCGAAAATCAACACGAAGGACGGACTGAACGCATCGCTGGTCGTGATGGACGAGTATAGTCAGGCCGTTACCAGCGAAATGTTGTCGGTTCTTACGACTTCAATGGCTGCGCGCCGTGAGCCGTTGACTATTATCATTACCACCGCATCGGATAACCTCTTTGGCCCGTTCGCCACTCTTTTGAGCTCTTACAAGCAAGTGCTCCGGGGCGAGCTGGAGGCTGATGCGCTCTTCGCTCACATCTTCGAGCCCGATGTAGATGACGAGGAGTGGGCGGAAACCACGTGGCGCAAGGTGCAACCGCATTACGGAGTAACCGTTCAGAATGATTTTTACGAAGCAGCATACCAAGAGGCTCTGCTTGACCCTAACGAAATGCTCGCCTTCCGCACTAAGTTGCTCAATATATTTGCTGAAGCTACCACGAAGGTGTGGATGACATACCAACAAGCCAACGATCTTCTCCGCGACCTACCTCTCTCGGCGTGGAAGGGGCGACCTGCCGCGATGGTGGCTTTCGACCTCTCGGTCCGTGATGACTTCTCTGCTGTGGCCTATCAGATATACGACGACCGAAACAATGCGTTTCACACCCACGTGGATTACTACTTCCCCGAGGGTGCGCTTGAGAGCCACCCCAATCGCGAGCTCTACACGCTATGGGCAAAGAACGGCCACCTGAAGCTGTGTAAGGGTGATGTAATCGACTACACGCAGATTGTGAATGATATTCTCGCGGCTAATGAGTATGTGCAAATTCTCAACATTGGCTACGATGCCTACAAATCGCTAACGTGCGTCAACCTTCTTCGTGCGGCGATAGCCTCGGAGAGCGGAATGAAGACGGCCGAGAAGATACTGCGCCCCGTTCCGCAGACATACGGCCATTTTACCGCTTCAGTCGATTCATTTCAGTACGGTGCGCTTATCGGAAAGGAAACGATGAATAATAACCCGATAAATGTTTTCTGCATCACTAATGCGGTTATCGACGTTGACCGTATGGGCAACAAGAAACCCATAAAGAGGTCGGCTCTTGCGGGTTCAGGATCGTCAGCACAAACGTGCAAGATTGATGGAATTGTTGTTACTTTGATGGACCACTGGTTATTCAATAATTGGGAATCGTAGAAAAATTCTGGGCAACCAATCTGAAAAAAAACACGCTCTTCATAGAACGTGTTTTTTTATGGGATTTTTTTCAAATTTATTGCGACGCGAAGCGACCACTCCGGCAGTTGCCGCCAAGGTTGAAACGGTTGTAGTCGACAATCAGCCGCGCGCCGTCGTGGTGGAGACACCTACCGAGGCGATGAAGATTGCCGCGGTCTATTCGTGTGTCGAAATTCTCGCATCAACGGTGGCAAAACTGCCGCTTGAATATAAACGATGGAACAGCGCGCGCGGAGTCTTCGTTGATTACCGCGAGAATGCTCTTTTCTCTATTCTCGCCCTACGCCCGTCGAAGTGGCATACAGCCTATGAGTTCTGGTACACCGTTGTGGCGCAGATGAAGCTCCACGGTAATGCTTACGCGTACATCAAGCGTAGCGGCCGTGATGTTGAGAGCCTTATTCTGTTGGCTCCGTACACCTGCACATACGATGAGCAGCGTGATGTCTACTATGTGAACGATCTTATTCACGGTGTCGCAGGCACATATGCCCCTGAAGATATTCTCCACTTCTCCAACGGCTCTATATCGGGCTCGCGAGTAGGTCAATCGACCATTTCCTACGCTGCAGGCACGCTCGGAATACAGGCCACAGCCGACCGCGAAACGCAGTCACGTTTCGCTTCGGGCGGAAAAATTAAGGCTTTGTTTACGAATAACACCTCAGTAAAAGGCTTTGGTAGCTACACTACTGGCGCATTAGAGGGCGAGGCGAAGAATATTCAAAGTAAACTCCGCAGTGGCGAGGATATTGTGGCGGTTCAGGGTGATGGTCAGATACACCAGCTGTCGATGACTTCAACCGATATGGAGATTCTCGGCAACAAGAAATATGGCATCCGAGAGATCTGTCGCGCATTCAGGGTGCCGCCCTCAAAAATCTATGACGATTACAATCACGCCTACAACGCTGGCGAAACCGAGAATGTTGGTTTCTTAACCGACAGCATCGACGCCATTCTGACAAAGATAGAGCAGGAGGTTACCGTGAAACTCCTCGGTGACTCCCCAATCATACTCAGCAACTACGTGCTGCTTTTCGATCGTGAGAAGATGTTTACCGTGAATACTATTACGAAGGCCGACTACTACACAAAGATGATAGCGACAGGCGCGTGGGCGGTTAACGACATTAGGGCGAAGGAGAATATGCCTGCCGTGGAGGGTGGCGATGTGGCCCTTATCTCGTGCAACGTGGCTCCTTTAACCTCGGCAAAGATAACAGGCGAGGAAAAAAGTGAGCAACCACTTCAATAAAAAAACACCAAAGAGTAAAAGCTATGATGCAAACAAGAGAGATAAGAACTATTGGCGCAGATTATGCGCCGCGCATTCGCGAAAATGGCGAAGGTGGAGCGAGTCGCACCATTTTCGGATATAGCATTGTATTCGAGCGAGAATCAGAGCTCCTTTCCGATTATTGGAATAACTACCGCGAGATTATCGAGCGTGGTGCTGTAGATCAGGCGTTGCTCGATGCGAGTGATATTAAAATGACACTGTGGCACAATCGTGAGCGATTGCTTGCGCGCCGCGATCACGGCGAGGGTACGCTTGAGGTGGGTATTGATGATATTGGCGTATGGTACCGATTCGACGCACCCCACACACCCGACGGAGATACGGCTTTGGAGTTGGTACGTCGTGGCGATTTGGGTGGTTCAAGTTTTATTTACACAACTGATGAGTCGGCCGATGTGCGCTACGACAAGTTGGAAGATGGTACCATTGTTCGCCACGTGCTGAAAATCGGAAGAATCTACGATATGACTATCGCCAGCGACCCTGCGTACAAGGATACTACGGTAAATGCTCGCGAAATTAACGCGCAGTTCGAGCCCCAGCCGAAAACCGAGCGCGATGCTTGGCGTAAGGATATCGACCTTATGAAACGTGAAATCAATAACTTAATCAGTTTATAGTATGAAGAAAATTGAGATGACTCCCGCGCAGGCGCGCGAGAGAATGAGCGCAATCGAGGTGCGCTTGAATCAGATTCAGGACGCTTGCGATAAGGAGCAGCGTGAGCGTACGCCCGACGAGCGCAAGGAGTTTGCGGACCTCAAACGAGAGTATGACAGTTTGGATATGCTGACCAAGATGTCGAACATTGAGATTAAGCCTGTGGCTACATTGAGCCGTGAGGCTGGCTTCGACAACTATGTGCGCGCTATCGGCGAGCGCGGTGTGGCAAAAGACACCGTGATGGCTCGTGAGGTTATCACTACGCAGGACATCAACGGACAGGTGCCCTTGACGATTGGCGACATCATCAAGCCTCTGGAGGAGGGCCTTATCTTGAACAAGGTAGGTATCAAGCTCCGCACTGGCCTTGTTGGCGAGTATGCAAGCCCCGTTCTTGGCCGCGTAGTAGCCAAAGTAGCTGGTGAGAAGGTGAAGCTCGGTAATACAAAGCTCTCAACCGAGGCTTTGAAACCCAAGCCATTCCGTGTGGGTATCTCGACACAGACAACTTATTCTGCGGTGAATCGCTCGGCTGGCTTGACACTCGACATCGTTTCAGAGGAGTTGCCAATGGGTGTTACTCGCACGCTGAACGCCTTGATGTTCTCGCCCGTAAAGGTTGCCGTTGACGCTTCGGGCAACGCACTTCCCGAGGAGGCTACAGGTCCTTTCTACCATATCTTGAAGGCCGAGGCAACAGGTACCCCCGTTGCCGACATCAAGACAAAGGCGCAGAAGAAGTCTGTTCATCACATCCAGTTCGCGGGCGATGTTCCCACATACAAGGAGCTTCTCGCTATGAAGGGCTTGGTGATGGCAAAGGGTGTCACAAACGACGGCACAGCTTGCTACGTTATGAGCGAGTATTTGAAGTCGGAGTTGGAGGCTACACCCCGCGACGAGGGCTCGGGCTTGATGGTTGTTGAGAACGGTATGATCGCAGGCATCCCCGTATTCTGCACAAACGAGATTGACACAGATAGCGCATCGTATGTCGGATTCGGCATCTGGTCAAACGAGCTCCTCGGTCAGTTTGGCGATATGCGCTACATCGTAGATCCCACATCGTTGGCCGACGAGGATTCAATCAAACACACGTTGAATGGTGAGTGGTCTATGACTACTGTACGCAAAGAGGCTTTTGTTCTCGGTTCATTCGCGTAGTGGTTTCCGTATAGTTAGGTTTTTTAAGGTGGAGGGGGCGGCTATGTCCCCTCTTTTTTTTGCTAAAGATATGAGACATAATACTGATAACATATCGCTCACTCTTGACGAGCTGCGCTCGCACCTTCGAGTAGATTACTCTGATGATGATGCTTATATCATCCAGCTCGGCAAAACAGCAATATCGCACATCGTGAACGCTACGCATCGTAGCGTCGAGGAGCTCACAGAGTACAACAACGGCTCTTTTCCCGAAGAGTTGCGCCTTGCCGCGCTCCAGCTCGTGGCGCATTGGTATCGTATGCCCGAGCCTGTATCTTCGGTAAATCAGGTGGCTGTGCCATATACTCTTGATTTGCTCATTAAACCATTCGTAAGACTCGGAAGGAGGGAAGGCGATGATTGATGCAGGTAGGCTCGATACGTTTATCGAGATTCTCGAACCGGTCGTGAAGGTTGATTCCTTCGGCACGCAGGTAACGGAGTGGTCTATCTTCTGTGTCACTCGCTGTGGCGAGATAAAGAGGTCGGGGCGCAGGGCTCTTATTGAGGGTGCGGTTGCAGAGTTGGTCCAAAAGGAGATTATTCTGCGCTATCGTCCCGGTGTGACGGCCAAGATGCGTGTGCGCTTTATCGAAGATGGCAGCGTGTATGCTATCCAGCAGGCGGATAGTAGCCGCAGGAACGGACATATAAGATTACAACTATCAACTATCGCAGATAATAATGGCTAATGAGGTGATGACCGTAGAGGTCGACAATTCGCAAGTTAATGCGCTTTTTGAGGGATTGTCGGCGTCCAAAATGCGAGCGGCGTGGAAGGCTGGCTTGCGCCCGTCTGCACAGACTATCGAACGAGGTGCTCTCGCCGAACTTCAGGGTAAGCACCCCAACGCTTATAGGTATAGCAAGGAGGTGAGGATAAAGATCTTCTCAAAGGGTGGAGGCTATCGTGTCGGGCTCTCGCAGGGGCAAATCTCGATGGCACCGTCAAAGTCTGGTAAGCTGATAGCCTACTCCCACCTCTATATCCTGCGATGGCTGTCTGGTGGTACCGCCGAGCGATACACAAAGAAAGGGTGGCGTCGTGGTTATATTACGGGATCACACTTCTTCGAGTCGGGTGTGGATAACACACTCGAGCCCGCTCTTGACCGAATAGCTGGTGACTTAACGTCGAGTTTTCAAAAAGCTGTCGCTAAAGCCAAAGCGGCTACACCTGCGCCTAAAAAAATATGAGCAACCAATTTTATTTTTTTTCGACTAAAGATAGATGAAAACAGGACTCTCGATAGGACTTCATATTCGCGACATTCTCACCGCGTCGCCAGCGTTTCAGTCGCTGGCCAATTCGCGCGTCTATTCGTTCCCTGCGGAGCGAGGTGTGCAACTCCCCTATGTTACCTATTCTATGTCGAATCTTACGCCCGACTACACAAAGGACGGCTGGGATGGCGAC
>JAEIGA010001458.1_pt1 | contig 37036 bp, 31 predicted proteins | sample 9270691 | NCBI WGS metagenome assembly JAEIGA01 (sample SAMN17057246, study PRJNA624740) | gut metagenome | biome: biome; isolation source: fecal sample | host: Bos grunniens | place: China: Xizang | collected 2019
TACATCAGCAAGACCTGCCTTAATAGCCATATCGGTAGCACCGATAGAGTGTGTATCCTGACCGTAAGCAACGATCATCTTCTTCTTACCACGTGCCACAGCAGCAGCAACGAGCTCATCCAAATGCTTAATCATAGTAGTTTTAGTTTTTTATTTATTAGTTAATATTTGTCTTTTAATAAGTCATAAAAGTCGTATGGTGAGGCTACTTTGTCAAACGGTAAGTATCCTTAGCAATTACCAACTCCTCGTCAGTGCAGATAACTGCAGCCTTAACGCGTGAACCCTCCTTAGAGATCTCGTAGTCGGTACCACGCTTACCACGGTTGCGAACAGCATCGAACTCGAGGCCCATAAACTCCATATTCTGGAGAACATACTCACGAACCTCTGGAGAGTTCTCACCAACACCACCAGTGAAGATTACGAGGTCTACACCACCCATCTCGGCAGCATACTCACCCACAAACTTCTTGATGCGGTTGCCGTACATATCGCGAGCGATGATAGCACGCTCGTTACCCTCGTCGTAAGCAGCGTCGATATCACGCATATCGCTTGAGATGCCAGTAAGGCCCTGAACACCCGACTTCTTGTTGAGCATATTGTCGAGCTCAGCGAGTGTCATACCCTCCTTCTGTGCAACGTATGTAGCAGCACTTACATCCATAGAGCCAGCACGTGTACCCATCACAAGGCCATCGAGTGGAGAGAAGCCCATAGATGTATCGAACGACTTACCATTCTTAATAGCAGTAACAGATGCACCATTACCGATGTGGCAAGTTACGATCTTAGAGTTCTCGAAGTCGAGACCAAACATCTCAGCACCCACACGAGCAACAAACTTGTGGCTTGTGCCGTGGAAACCATACTTACGCACGCGATACTTCTCGTAGTACTCATAAGGGATAGCATACAAGTAGTTGATTGCAGGGATAGTGTGGTGGAATGACGTGTCGAACACAGCCACCTGCTTGATACCTGGCAACACCTTCTCCATTGAGAGGATACCCTCGAGGTTTGCTGGATTATGAAGAGGTGCAATTGAGTACAATGACTCGATCTTAGCCTTAACCTCATCATCAACAAGGCAGCTATCAGTAAAGAACTCACCACCGTGAGCCACACGGTGACCAGCAGCCTTAAGCTCGTCCAAAGACTTAATCACACCGTGCTCAGGGTTAGTAAGAGCGTCGAGAACGAGACGAATACCAGTTGTGTGGTCAGGAATTGGGCAGTGAAGTTCGAACTTATCCTTACCCTGAGGCTTGTGAGTAAGATCGCCTTCAGTCAAACCGATACGCTCCACCAAGCCCTTGGCCAGCAGAGTCTGCGACTGCTCCATAACATCAAGCACCTGATACTTAATTGATGAGCTACCGCAGTTGAGAACAAGAATTACCATAGATGTATAAATTTAGTTAAAACGTTTGCTCAGTATAGTGGGGAATCGACACATTACCCCCGTAAAACTCAACAAAGGTAATAAAATTAGCCCGAATATCCAATATTTTTTAATATTTTTTTTATCCCATTTTCACAACCCACAAATCAGCACGCATTATATCGCTTTTTTGATTTAAAAATTATTCGTATTCACATTTCTTATAACATCCAAAATTATACTAATCATCGCATAACAAAAAGTGTAAACACAATTTTAGTTGCAAATAATTCGCCTCGATTGTTCCATCATTGGAAAAGATTTGTTATCTTTGCGTGAATTTGTGCGTGCGAGCGTACGCCGCCCGCGTACACACGTTCATTGTTACCAATCTAAAACTATGTAAGCGATGGCTACTGAAAAAATCAACCTTATGGCTCCTGAGGAGCTTGTCGGCACCACAGCCGAAGATACGCAGACTAACTCTATTGATGCCCCAAAGGCAGAGGCTTTAGACAACGACACACACGAGCTCAACGCACCAGCTATGGGCGAGGAGTTTGCAGACGAGGAGGCAGCATTGGCTGCCGATGAAGCGGGACTCAACCTCGGCGACGAGACTGCCGAGGAGCAGGAGGCTCAAGGGTCGAACGACGACCTCACGGGACTCAGCGAGTCGGAGCTTGTAGCTCTCTTTGCATCAAAAATCGAGTCGGAGCCAGTTCAAACACTGCGTTCAGTAGTTGAAGCAATCAAGATAGCATTCTACAAGCAGCACCGCTCAAAGGTCGATGCCGAGCGTAAGGCATTCCTAGAGGCTGGTGGCCAGGAGGAGAACTTCACACCTACACCCGATGCTAACGAGCAGCGTTTCAAGGAGCTCTTCGCCATCTATCGCGAGCAGCGTGACAAGCACATTGCCCAGATGGAGGCCGACAAGGAGGATAATCTCAAAATCAAGCTCCAGATCATCGAGGAGCTCAAAGAGCTTGTCAACTCTGACGAGACTATGAACACTACGTTCACCCGCTTCCGCGAGCTTCAGACACGCTGGAAGGAGACCGGCCTTGTGCCACAGCAGAATGTCAAGGACCTCTGGGAGACATACAACCTCCACGTAGAGAACTTCTACAACTTCATCAAGATTAATAAAGAGCTTCGCGACCTCGACCTCAAGAAGAACTACGAGGCTAAGATCTCGCTTTGCGAGCAGGCCGAGGCCCTCACCTTCGATAGCCAGATTGTCGAGTCGTTCCGCAAGCTTCAGAAGCTCCACGACGAGTGGCGTGAGACAGGCCCTGTAGCCCTTGAGTTTAAGGAGGCTCTTTGGGAGCGTTTCAAGGAGGCATCAAGCCGCATCAACAAGCGTCACCAGGAGCACTTCGAGGGCATCAAGGCCGAGCAGACCAAGAACCTCGCACTCAAGAGCGAGCTCTGCGAGAAGGTCGAGGCAATGACACAGCAGCCATCACTCTCACGCAAGGAGTGGAACAAACTCAGCGAGGAGTTGCTCGAGATTCAGAAGGTGTGGAAGACCATCGGCTACGCACCTAAGAAGGATAACAACCGTATCTACGAGCGTTTCCGTGCTGCTTGCGACAAGTTCTTCGAGCTCAAGCGTGACTTCTACGCCGGCGTGAAGAGCGAGATGGAGCACAACCTCGCCCTCAAGAATGAGCTATGCGAGCAGGCCGAGGCATTGGCCACATCGGAGGATTGGAAGCACGCAACAGATGAGCTCATCGCATTGCAGGCAAAGTGGAAGCAGGTGGGTCCTGTGGCACGCCGCCACTCAGACGTTGTGTGGAAGCGTTTCCGTGCCGCTTGTGACAAGTTCTTTGAGCGTAAGGCATCGCACTTCTCATCTATCGACTCTGTTCACGAGGAGAACCTCAAACTCAAGCAGGCACTCCTCGAGGAGATGAAGTCGGCAGATGTCAAGGCTGGTGGCTTTGATGCTATCAAGGAGTTCCAGCGTCGCTGGAGCCAGATTGGCTTTGTGCCTATCAAGCACAAGGATGCCTTGCAGAAGGAGTATAAGGCTATCGTAGATGGAATGTTCTCAACACTCCGCTCATCGGAGCGTGACCGCTCTATGAACCGCTTCAAGGAGCGTGTGGCAAATATGAAGGGTGGCCAGCAGCTTCGCTCGGAGCGTGAGCGACTCTTCAACAAGGTTCGCCAGATGGAGCAGGACATCGCCGTACTCGAGAACAACATCGGCTTCTTCTCGAAGTCGAAGAATGCCGAGTCGCTCATCGCCGACGTTCGCGAGAAGATTGAGCGTACGAAGCGTGATATGAGCGAGGTTATCGAGAAGATTAAGCTCATCGACGCCGAGGAGGCAAACAAGTAAACGAGGCAAACAGAATAGTAGAGATCAACTTAGAAATTAACTATACGCCCCCTCTGGGGGGGGGTCAAAACATAATAGGTACTATGAAACTATCTAAACCAAAGTACATTTTCGTGACCGGAGGCGTTGCCTCATCACTCGGTAAGGGTATCATCTCAGCATCTATCGCACGCCTTCTTCAGGCTCGTGGCTACTCAGTGACTATCCAGAAGCTCGATCCATATATCAACGTCGACCCAGGTACTCTCAACCCATACGAGCACGGCGAGTGCTACGTGACAGAGGATGGTACAGAGACCGACCTCGACCTTGGTCACTACGAGCGATTCACATCGATCCAGACCACTAAGAACAATAACGTCACAACAGGTAAGATCTACCAGTGCGTGATCGAGAAGGAGCGTAGCGGCGAGTTCTTGGGTAAGACAGTACAGGTTATCCCTCACATCACCGACGAGATCAAGCGTCGTGTGCAGCTGGTGGGTGCTACAAAGAAGTATGATGTCATCATCACCGAGATTGGTGGTACTGTGGGCGACATCGAGTCGTTGCCATTCATCGAGTCAGTACGTCAGCTCCGCTACCAGCTCGGCTACCAGAACACCGTGCTCGTACACCTCACGCTCATCCCTTATATGGCAGCATCGGGCGAGCTCAAGACAAAGCCTACGCAGCACTCTGTGAAGGAGCTCCTCTCATATGGTCTTCAGCCAGATGTATTGGTTCTCCGCTCTGAGCACGAGCTCAGCCAGGATGTACGTCGCAAGGTGGCTCTATTCTGCAACGTTACGCCAGAGGCTGTTGTTCAGTCTATCGACGTACCTACAATCTACGAGGTGCCATTGCGTATGCACGAGCAGAATCTCGATGGCGTATTGCTCGAGAAGCTCGGTTTGGAGGCCGACCAGGAGCCAAACCTCGCAGAGTGGCAGGCATTCGTCGACCGCATCAAGAATCCAAAGAGCGTTGTCGATATCGCCTTGGTGGGTAAGTACACAGAGTTGCCAGATGCCTACAAATCTATTAGCGAGTCGTTCATCCACGCAGGTGCAGTAAACGAGGTTAAGGTTAAGCTCCACTATGTGAACTCAGAGCGTCTTACTATCGACAACGTTAAGGAGCACCTCGGCAAGATGTCGGCAGTGATGGTAGCACCAGGCTTTGGTAACCGTGGCATCGAGGGTAAGCTCGTAGCAGTACGCTATGCTCGCGAGAACAACGTTCCATTCTTCGGTATCTGCCTCGGTATGCAGTGTGCCGTTATCGAGTTTGCACGCAACGTCCTCGGCTGGGCAGATGCCAACTCGAGCGAGATGGCACAGACCAAGCACGCCGTTATCGACCTTATGGAGGAGCAGAAGAAGGTTACTGCCAAGGGCGGCACAATGCGTCTTGGTGGCTACCCTTGCCACCTCGAGGAGGGTTCACGCGTGCGTGAGGCTTATGGCGAGGAGAACATCGTGGAGCGTCACCGCCACCGCTATGAGTTCAACAGCACGTTCCTTGCCGACTTCGAGGCAGCTGGTATGAAGGCCACAGGTCTCAACCCCGACACTGGCCTTGTGGAGGTTATCGAGATACCTTCGCACCGCTGGTTCGTAGGTGCACAGTATCATCCTGAGTACCACTCAACAGCTGCAAATCCACACCCATTGTTCGTGCGATTTGTAAAGGAGGCTCTCAGCTACCGCGACGAGAACAACAAATAGTAAACTACAGCGTTTAAATCACAAAGACTTAAAGCATAAAAAGATTTTTAAGATGGATAAAAAGACGATTATTGGCCTTGTGTTGATGGTAGCCGTATTTGTCGGCTTCTCATTCTACGAGAACCACAAGGCCAAGGAGTACAACGAGTGGAAGAAGGGTCAGCTTGAGATACAGCAGGCGTTGGCTGACCAGCAGGAGGCAAATCGCATCAAGGAGGAGCAGATGAGTGATGAGGAGCGTGCAATACGCGACTCTGTAGAGTTGGTTAAACGTGAGAATGCCGAGCTCTACAAATATGGCTCAGAGCTTAAGGCAGCACGCTCAGCTAAGGCTGAGACCCTCACACTCCAGAACGACTTCATCAAGGTTGACTTCTCGACTAAGGGTGGTAAGATTGTAAACGTCACTCTTCTCGATGAGCGTTACACTCGTTATGCCGATGGCGAGCGTACAGAGCAGGTGGAGCTTAAGCAGCCAGCACACGAGGCATTTGGCGTGGAGCTCAAGTCTGTAAACGACAACACGACATTCTTGAGCGATGAGTTCGTATTCGCCGTAGAGCAGAAAAAGAGAGAGAATGCCCAGGTGGTGCGTATGACACTTCCATTGGCTGAGAATGCCTCACTAAGCTATGTCTACACCCTCTACAACACTGGCGAGCCAAGTCGCGACTATGTCATCGACTTTGACATCGAGCAGCACAACGTAGCAGCTCACCTCGCAGCAAAGGAGTCGCTCGATCTCACCTGGACAAGCCGCTCAAATATGAACGAGCGTAGCTACCAGAATGAGAACCTTGCAACGAAGATCATCTACTTCGAGGATGGTAGCCTCGAGGAGATGGACTCACCAAACGAGAAGGAGACAGTAGAGAACATCAGCTGGATTGCCTACAAGCAGCAGTACTTCACCTCGGCATTCATCAGCTCAGGAGACCTCAAAGTCACTGCCGAGTTTAAGAACTCTGCGAAGGGAGGTGCAGACTTTATGAAGGAGTTTTATTCTACCATCACTCTTCCATTGTCTAAGGAGCAGACAACATACAACTACGCATTCTACTACGGTCCTAACGACCTTAAGGTTATGGAGGATGTTGAGTTTGCAGGCGAGAATACCAACATCGACGAGATTATCCCTCTTGGCGGCTGGCTCATCGGCTGGTTGAACCGCTACGGTACTGTGCCTATCTTCCAGTGGCTCAGCAACAATGGCCTCGGCTTCGGTCTTATCATCCTGATTCTCACAATCTTAGTTAAGCTCATCATCTTGCCATTGACATACAAGAGCTATATGTCTACAGCCAAGATGCGTGCTATTCGTCCTGAGATGGAGGCTATCAACCAGAAGTATCCTAACCCCGACGATGCGATGAAGAAGCAGCAGGCACTTATGGAGCTCTACCAGAAGGCCGGCGTAAGCCCTATGGGCGGTTGCTTGCCACTGCTCATCCAGATGCCTATCCTCTGGGCTATGTTCCGCTTCTTCCCAGCAAGTATCGAGCTTCGTGGCGAGGGCTTCCTCTGGGCTAACGACCTTTCGTCATACGATAGCATCTTGGAGCTTCCATTCTCGATTCCATTCTATGGCGACCACATCAGCTTGTTTGCCCTGCTTATGGCAGTATCGTTGTTTGGCTACTCGTTTATGAGCTACAAGCAGCAGGCTGCGACAACTGCAGGTCAGCCAGGTGCTGGTATGATGAAGTTTATGATGGTCTACTTTATGCCATTGATGATGCTCTGCTTTATGAATAGCTACTCATCTGGATTGTGCTACTACTACTTCCTCTCGCAGATGTTCACAATGCTCATTATGTGGGCTATTCGTCGCACTGTCGACGACGAGAAGGTGCGTGCAAAGCTCTTGGCTCACAAGCCAAAGAAGAAGTCTCGCTTCCAGGAGCGTTACGAGGAGGCTTTGCGTCAGCAGCAGGAGCAGCTCAACCGCGAGCAGCGTCGCCAGCGTCGCTAACTGATAATAGTGCATAGAAAAAGGTGGTGTCCAAACTGTATGGACACCACCTTTTGTTTGACTCACGACTCTGGCTACCTGCGATTTCTATACTTGATAACATACTTTACGTCATACGCAGGACGTCGACTCTCATTAACGAAAGTCTTCTTACGAATCAGATTCCCTTTCGAATCATAGGCATAGGTTGTACAGCGTGATTCACCATCCAAGTAGCTCTCCTCGATGCTTGTTATGCGACCATTGGAGTCGTAGCTATACACCTCACGAAATGTAACGCCCTCAGTGCTACGCGTCTCGAACAAAAGGGGCTGGCCATACTCGTTATAGCGATTGATATTGTCAGAGATTATAGACCCGTCGGAATTATAGCAGGTCTCACGACTTACCATACCGAGAGGATGATACTCGTATGTAGTATAGTTCAAGACCTCGTTGTCTGAGTTGCAAAACATAGCCTTAATGGGGCGGCCCTTATCATCATTCTCGTAGACAGTAAGCTCTCTTAAACTACCATCAGCACTATAGTCATACATCTTAAATATAGCACCCTGCTGGTCATAGATAAAATAGGATGAACTACTGAGCCCACCATCATCGTCATAAGAGAGGTACTCCATTGTGTTCTGCTCATAGTCGTAACGGTACTCACATCTCTTTTTCGAAATGCCATCCTCATCGCAGGCACGCTCCTCAATCATATTACCACGACTGTCGTAACTGCGTTCAATTCTATAAAATAGCTTGTTGTCTCTAACATAGGCCTCAGCCTTAGTAACATCGCCCACTTCATTACGCGAAACAAGCTGGTCGTAGAATATATTACCCTCGGCGTCGTAGCTGACATCTCGCACTACGCAATCATTATCGTCGTAGTAATATAGCTGTCGTTTGATGAGGTGTCCATCGACGTCGTACCTTGTGTCCTTAACCACACGACGATTACCATCATAGATGAAACGTGCCTCAAAGCCATACTCGTCGGCATCTCTCCAGTAGAGCCTCTTCGCAACATCGCCATAGTCGTTAAACTCAAATGTCACGACCCTCTCAAAACGCCTTGCGTTGTTCCTCATATAGAGGTCGACTGACTCTACATTGCCATACAACGGAGCTAGATTACCCTCATCAAAGTGCCACTCCTCACGTTGGGGAATCTCACCTCTGTAGATCGACTGAGCCTCAGACCTCTCCACCACAACAAACATTGCAGCCACCAAAATTAAAATTAGTCTCTTCATAGTATCTTATTTTAAATTACTCCGCGTGTGAGGGCTGAGTACGATATGTTATTTCGTATACGACCCTTCTATTGTCATCACTACGCTCAATCACATTGCCACATTCATCATACGAATAGAGAGTCTTAGATACAAGCGAGTTATCATCTAAATATCTGGCTATCTCTATATTATTGCCAGAGTCGTCATACGTATATGCAACCCAGCTCGACACATCTCCGCTATTATCATAATTTACCTCCTCTATAAGATTATTTACTGAGTCGTAGATATAGGTAGTTGAACCATCACTCCACCTCTTCTCGAGCAAATTGTTATTGACATCGTTTGAGTATGAGCAGGTTACAACAAATCTTTGATATACCTCACCACCATAGCAATAAAAAACCTCATCAGACTCAATCAAATTGTCCATCGAGTCATACCTATATTGATGTAAATAACCTAAATTTGCACACATCTCAGAATCATAACCAGCTTTCTCAATCAGCCTACCTGCAGAGTCATACTTATAGACAGTATACAGAATAGGGAAAGTGCCATCTGCGTAACAATCTCTACCCTCATAATTATCGTACTCAAATATCTCCTCAATTAGTTGCCCTTTTGCATTATACTTATAGATTGTTACCTCGCCAGCCATCAGATAATAATCATACCAAGTATTCTTGATAAGATTACCATTAGCATCATACTTGTAGTTTCGCTCTTGAGTCAGATTTCCGTCATGATAAGAGGCTTCCTTAATCAACTTATTGTCAGGACTATAGACATATGTCACCTTATGTCTATATTGATCTTGCGGAAGAAAAACACTATATTCTACCACATTCCCATTAGCATCATAAACATACGACGTTCTATTTTTCAGAGCTCCCTTATCACTAAATGAGCTATGCTCCTCAACTGAGCCACGCTCATCAAATCTATAAATATCCTTTCCACAAACATCGCCATTATTTTCAGAGTTCACGTCGTTAATATACGTGGTAATATGTAGTGCCTCAACATCGCCATAGAGCGACAGCCCTTCAGTAAAATTGAGACGCTTCGGAGCATCTGCCTTTTTTACCGGAGCAAATGTATCACAAGCCACTACTACTACCGCAACCACCAAAATGTAAAATATCCGCTTCATATATTTAATAATTTTAAACGGTAGAAATATCTATCACCTCAAATAACTTTTATGATATCACATCGAACCCCATATTACAACCCAATATTTCAAGCCACAATGGTTCGTTTTGTTCTCTACGAGCACAACCACAATTTTGTGTTAGAAGAGTGTGGAGTACTTCATTCGGCCGAATGGGCAACAATGGGTCGTACTTGGCGTACATCCCATTATCGACATATACGTTAGGGGATGCAATCGACAGCTTATCTAAAAAAAATTATCCGATGGTGTGCATACGTACAGAGGCCTTGACCAAGGCTATAGCACGGATTCTATCAACCTCAACCTCCTTGTCGGCGTGGTGCTGATTCTGGCTCACGAGCTTTACGAAGCCTGGGTGCTCGGACTTCTGGACATACTTAACTGTGATGTACTCCTCGCCGTCGATGTCGATTGAGAGGAGATACATATCGCCCCAGAAGACATCACGAATGTCGGAGAGTTGCTTATATAATATAATGTCGCCACTCTTAAGCAGAGGATACATCGAGTCTCCAACGATGTAGATTGCACCGTCGCACTTCGGCAGGTTGGGAATATGGATAAAGTCCTTAGGTACAATATTGGCCTCCTCAGCAAATATCGGACGCAAACCTGCAGTACCCTCAATAGAGTAGAGAGGCACGCTCTGTAGTGGCAACGACTTGTCGGTACGATGGAGATATGAGGTGAGGTTGGGCTCTGCGTTAAACATTTTACCCTTGCCCGTCTCGAGCCACTCTGGGTTAAGATTAAAATCTTGAACAAGGATGTTTCTGTTACGCTGCGAGAGTCCCGCCTTGTTAGTCTCGATCATCGAGAGAGCCGCCTTACCTATGCCAAGTCGCTGAGCCATTTGCTCTTGTGTAAGATTTAGCTGCTTACGCATAAGTCTTACACGCATTCCTATAGTATCCATATAAAATTATTTTATATTAAATTTTTGTACTAAACTATTGACAAATCAATTTATTGAATATATATTTGCATAACAAAGTTAAACATTTTATTTTAATATCCAACAATTTTATACGAAAACTTTCAAAAAATCAACAATGTACACCATTTCTCATCAACTCTACATTGAGATAGCCGATAAGCTATGGGGAGCAATTGGACGTAAGGAGTATTTTTCGGGCAGCGTGGACCTAACGTTTGGTGACACAGAGTGCCGACTCGTCTGCACACTATTTATCGAGCGCGGTCGCGACATTGAGGGCGAGGGTCGCCTTGCTCCAATCAAGAGGATCACGCCCGTGTGGTGGGAGTTTCACACCACACAAGGTAACAAGGAGATCTTGAACGACTTCTCGTTCAAGGAGCTACTCTTAGTCGCCCTATAACCAAAGCTATCTCAACGAAGCGTGGCACACTCCCACCTTGAAGCGATGCCTTCGCCCGTCTTCGATTAACGCCCACTCGCCCGCATCGGGGCAGGGCTAAAAATTATAATTATGATAAATCAGAAAGAGAGACAACTGGAGCATAACGCCTGCTCCTTTAGCGACTTTGCACTCAAAGTCTACCCATTCTTGGAGCTCACTAAATTTCACCAGAGCTACTACAGAGTGCTGGAGGCCTTTGCCCGGGGGCGTATTCAGAAGCTTATAGTGTCGGTACCGCCACAGCACGGCAAGAGCGTGGGAAGCACAACCCTACTACCAGCCTATATGCTCGGCCTCGACCCCGACACCCGCATAGCTATAGCCTCATACTCAGGAACATTAGCCTCGAAGTTCAACCGCCGCGTGCAACGCATAATCGACTCACGCGAATATCGAGAACTATTTCCCGAGACGACAATCAAGCAGGGCACGAAGCCCGCAGCATATATCCGCACTGCCGACGAGGTGGAGATCATTGGTCGCAAGGGTGAGCTACTGTCTGTAGGTCGCGAAGGCTCGCTTACGGGCAACCGTGTTGATTGCTTCATTCTTGACGACCTATATAAAGATGCGATGGAGGCTCAGTCACCAGTGGTACGTAGCAACTGCTGGGAGTGGTACACCTCGGTTGTACGCACAAGAATGCACAACACGTCACGCGAGCTGATAGTCTTCACTCGCTGGCACGAGGAGGACCTTATAGGCACGCTAATGCGTAGCGAGAGGTGTAGGATGTTAAACTCCTGGAGTGATATCGACAAGGTCGAGAGTGGCGAATGGCTATACCTCAACTACGAGGCACTAAAGTCGTCGCCCGCAACGGAGCTCGACCCACGCCTTGAGGGCGAGGCACTATGGCCCGAGCAGCAGAGTGCTGAGCTTCTTGCCACAAAACGCAACCTCGATCCAGTACGCTTTGAGGCTATGTATCAGGGCCACCCCACAGCACGCGAGGGATTGCTATATAGCGATAAGTTTCAGGAGTACGATGCCCTCCCACGCGACATTGTGCTACGTGGCAACTATACCGACACCGCCGATATGGGCAGCGACTACCTTGCCTCGATATGCTATGCTGTGGATAGCGACGGCGAAATCTACATAACAGATGTGGTATATACTCAAGAGGCAATGGAGGAGAGCGAACGCCTTGTTGCCGAGATGCTTATGCGTAACGACACACGACGCTCAGTAGTGGAGAGCAACAACGGAGGACGCGGCTTTGCACGTGCCGTGCAGCGACTTGTGCCTAAGGTGCGAGTCGAGTGGTTTCACCAGAGTGGCAACAAGGAGGCTCGCATACTCTCTAACTCGGCAACGGTGCTCCACCTTGTACGTATGCCACGCGGTTGGCACCTACGTTGGCCAGAGTTTTACGCCCACCTAACAACCTACAAACGACTATTTCGTGCTAACCGCCACGACGATGCTGCCGATGCCATCACGGGTATCGTGGAGCGTGAGGCAGGGACAAGCAGCGAGGGCAGGTGGCAGAGGGCGAGATTTATATAACTATAGTAGCGAGACGATACGCTCGAGCCACTCGCGGTCGACATCATCGAAGGTGCCAACCTCGGTGCTATCTATATCGAGAACCGCAACCACCCTACCATCGTGCTTCACCGGCACAACAATCTCGCTTCGCGACAATGAGCTGCAGGCAATATGACCAGGAAAGAGCTCCACATCCTCAACGACGACCGTCTCCTCACGCTGCCACGCAGCACCACAGACACCCCTTCCAAAGGCTATGCGGCTACAGGCCAGAGGACCTTGAAATGGACCAAGCACAAGTTCGTCACCCTCGACACGATAGAAGCCTGTCCAGAGCGGATTGATAGTGTAGTGAATCATCGCAGCGACATTTGCCATATTAGCAATCTTGTCGCTCTCGCCTTTAATAAGTGTTACGACCTGCCTATAAAGCAGGTCGTAACGCTCTTGTTTGCCACCTTGGGCAACTATTAGTTCTTCAGCCATAAGCAACTATCGAACGATATCATTATTAAGCTGAGGGATATCTGTCGATGTCTGGCGTGAGCCGAGCAAGTGCTCAGAGAAGTAGTCGGCCATACGCCAGAAGAAGTACTCATTCATATCGCCGAAGCCGTGACGCTGGCCAGGGAGGATGAGCATATCGAAACGCTTATTTGCACGAATCAAAGCATCGACAACACGGAGTGTATTACCTGGATGCACATTCTCGTCGATATCGCCGTGCACGAGCAAGAGGTTACCCTTGAGGCGTGATGCGATCTCTGGATTGGCTGTTATGCGGTACTCGAACTCAATCTCGCCATCCTTCTCACGCTCCATAATGCCGTGGTGCTTCTCGCTCCACCAGCGGTTGTAGATGTTGTTATCGTGGTTACCTGCACACGACACAGCTACATCGAAGAAGTCTGGATACATCAAAATCGCAGCAGTCGACATAAAGCCACCACCTGAGTGACCGTGGATACCTACACGCTCGATATCGATAAAGTCGTAGCGTGCTGCGAGCTGCTGTGCTGCAACAACCTTATCCTTGAGGCCATAATCACGCATATTGCCATAGCCATAGTTGTGATACCACTTAGAGCGGTCTGGGTGGCCACCTCGGTTACCTACGGTGATTACGATGAAGCCGAGCTGAGCAAGACGGTCGGTACGGACCTGTGGGTGGTACCACGACTGCTCAACAGCCTCGGTCTGAGGACCTGGGTAGACATACTCAATAATAGGATACTTCTTAGATGGATCGAAGTCGTAAGGCTTGTACATCACGCCGTGGAGATCGGTAATGCCATCGGCAGCCTTAACAACAAATGGCTCAGGATAGCAGTAGCCAGTAGCCATAAGTGGCTCGATATCTACAGCCTGCAACGCCATCACCTTGCGGCCCTCTGTTGTGTAGAGCTCAGAGACTGGAGCTGCATCGACACGCGAATAGGTTGTTGTGAAGAAGCGACGGTCGTCCGAGAGCGAGAACTCGCCATTGAAGCCCGTAGGGTCGAGCTGCTTGAGACCAGTACCATCGTAGTTTACACGGAAGAGGTGCAAGTAGTATGGGTTCTCCTCTTTGTTAAAGCCTGTTGCAGTGAAGTAGATAACACGCTTTGCGTCATCAACACCAAGAACGTTTGACACGTGCCACTCACCCTTAGTGATCTGATTAACAAGCTCTCCCTCCGCTGTATAGCGATAGAGGTGTGCCCAACCAGTACGCTCCGACCACTGGATAAGCTCCTTGCCAGAGTTGATAAGTGTGGGGTTCTGCCACTCGATAGAGGTATTCATCGACTCAGCAACGACCTCACGAGCCGTAGCTGTCTCAACATCTACCACGCAGAGGTCTGCACGCTTGATGTCGCGGCTCTGACGCACAACATAGAATTTATCGTTGTCGCCCTGCCATACCATACGCAATGGACGGTCGTAGACATCGGTGTGGTCGTGAGGCTTGTTGCAGATGAAGAGCATCTGCTCCTTATACTTTGCCATATCCACCTTGCGGCACTCAAACTTCTCAGTGTCGAACAACTCGAGCCAGAAGTCAGGGCTCTGCTCGCCAGGCATCTGATACTTGTATGAGAAGAGCTCAGGACGCTTCTTGAGGATGTTGATAACCCAGAAGTCGAGCAACATCTCTGTGTTGCTACGCACTGTTGCAAAGTGCTTAGAGTCGGGCGACCACTGCAAGAATACGCGGTAACGCTCACCCTCCTTGAGTTGCTCGATGCAGTCCTCAAACCAGTGGTAGGCAGTATCGTCAGTAGCATCGGTAGTGATCTGATGCTCTACGATTGTTGAGTCCTTAGGGTCAACGATGAACTTCTCGACATCCTCAACCGACATATACCACAAGTTGTTATCCTTCTGATATACAGCAATTTTGCCATCGGGCGAGACATTAGCCCACTCTGGGAACCTACCCAAACGCTTCTCAATGCGTGTGAGCTCACGTTTTGCGATGTCCCACTTGTAGTGGAGCACGAGAGGCTTGCCCTCGTCGTCCTTTGGAGCGTAGATGTTATTCTCGACAATGGCAGCACCTGGACGAATGTCGAAGAGCACATACTTGTCCTCCTCAAGCTTGATATTCGAGATTGGAAGATGCTGAGCATCAAATGGGTATGACGAGTCGAGAGTCACCTTCTCGGCCAACTCGGCCATTGTCCAAAGTTCGGTCTGACGACCCGCCTGAGGATCGACAAGGTAGTAGGTTATGGCATCGATAGTCTGCCACTTGTACCAAAACTTGTTGCTCGACTCAAACCAGTTAGGACGCACCGCAGTCTGAGGCACAAGGCGACGAACGCGTGCTGGAGAGAACTGCTCGGCGAGTGTGTAGTTAGGGGTAATAGCCTGAGGCTCAGAGCCAATAGCCGTCGATGCTGTAGCCAATGCCGCCACAGCAATAAGGATTGATTTCAGTCTCTTGATCATATTATTTAGGTTAAATTATTCTCTTAAAAGACAAAGATACAAAAAAAAGTTAAAAGTGAAAGGGTAAAGGTGAAAAGTAAGGTGTCCCTTTGTGAGTTAAGAGGCAAAAAATGAAAAGTAGAGTGTGCTTAGCTCGAGGTTAATAGAGAGAGTAGAGATAACAGGGAGAATAGGAAATTTAGGGAAAGGTTATCACTAAATTCCTTAAAATTCTTAATCAGTCACCTCAATCAGCACACCAATTTCTTGTCAGAAGGGTGCCGAGTGCTACACTCGGCAAAAATGCCGTCGATGGGTAGTACTTTTGCGTACGTCCCATTGACGGCATTTTTTGTTAGGGGCCGCAATCGACCCCTTATCACAAGAAATTAATAGCTCTTTGCAAACAATACACGGAACTTCGAAGGCTTGCCCGAGAATACGCAAGTACCCTCCTCCTCAACAACATCCATAGGGATGCAGCGGATTGTAGCCTTTGTCGCCTCCTTGATAGCCTGCTCGGTCTCTGGAGTGCCATCCCAGTGTGCCGAGATGAAGCCACCCTTCTCGTTGAGCACCTGCTGGAACTCCTCCCAAGTGTCGACCTTGGTAATCATCGAGTTGCGGTACTCCAAAGCCTTATTAAAGATGTTTGCCTGAATCTCGTCGAGCAAAGCAACGATGCGATCTGTGAGACCCTCCTGCGATACAGACTCCTTTGAAAGAGTGTCACGGCGTGCAAGTTCGATAGTGCCATTCTCCAAGTCACGAGGGCCGAGAGCAAGACGTACTGGCACACCCTTGAGCTCGTACTCAGCAAACTTAAAGCCTGAGCGAACATTATCGCGAGCATCAATCTTAACAGATACACCCTTAGCACGAAGCTCCTTGGCCATCTCCTCGAAGCGAGCAACCACCTGCTGACGCTGCTCCTCGCCCTTGTAGATAGGCACCATAACAACCTGGATAGGAGCGAGCTTTGGAGGAAGCACAAGACCATTATTGTCAGAGTGAGCCATAATCAAAGCACCCATAAGACGTGTTGACACACCCCACGATGTTGCCCACACATACTCCTGCTTACCCTCCTTTGATGTATACTGCACATCGAAGGCCTTAGCGAAGTTCTGACCAAGGAAGTGCGAAGTACCGCTCTGCAAAGCCTTACCATCCTGCATCAACGCCTCGATAGTGAGGGTATCAACAGCACCTGCGAAACGCTCATTAGGCGACTTATGGCCAACGATAACAGGCACACCCATCCACTCCTCGGCGAATGTTCTGTAGACATTAATCATACGCTCTGTCTCCTCGATAGCCTCCTGAGCTGTGGCGTGAGCGGTGTGACCCTCCTGCCACAAGAACTCTGCAGTACGCAAGAAGAGACGAGTACGCATCTCCCAACGCACGACGTTAGCCCACTGGTTGCAGAGGATTGGGAGGTCTCGGTATGATGTGATCCAGTTCTTGTATGTATTCCAAATGATTGTCTCAGATGTTGGACGCACGATAAGCTCCTCCTCGAGGCGAGCTGCTGGGTCGACAACGACACCCTTGCCCTCCTCGTCATTCTTGAGGCGGTAGTGAGTGACTACAGCACACTCCTTAGCAAAGCCCTCAACGTGGCTAGCCTCACGTGAGAAAAACGACTTAGGGATGAAGAGTGGGAAGTAGGCATTCTCGTGGCCTGTCTCCTTGAACATACGGTCGAGCACATCACGCATCTTCTCCCAAATAGCATAGCCGTAAGGCTTGATGACCATACAGCCGCGGACTGCTGAGTTCTCAGCAAGACCCGCCTTAATAACCAAGTCGTTGTACCACTGCGAGTAGTTCTCGTCGCTCTTGGTTAGATCCTTTAATTCAACTGCCATAATTTATGATTTTATTTAATTCGTTTCGTAGCCAAGATATACCAATTAGGTATATTCGGGGTGCAAAGATACAAAATAAACCTTAAATTTCAAAACATAAATTTGGGGGCACATAAAGCAACGAAAAATAGCGAAATTATAGACACAACACTGGACTCCTGCACGCAACAGCAGACAACAACGGGTCAAATACCCCGAAACGAGCAATTAGGCCAAATAAAGTAAGGATATAGCCCTCGAATATTCAAAAAAAGTTTAGACACAAAACTGATGTATAAACTACTAATAACCAACATATAACATCACAATATTGGAGTGCATAATTTGTGCAAAAAATAAAAAAAAGTTTGGCAACCGAATTTTATTGCCAAAAATTCGTATATTTGTGAACAATATATACGCAAGTATATAGTTTGTAGATTTTTTGTACGCCTCGACGGGACTAAAATAGGTATCGAAAAATAGAGATATTTATAGCGGTTGCGTCGCGACGTATGGGGTTTATTAACTACTAATACTTTTTTGCTTAATGGTGAAATCAAATTACATCATCGAGCTCTCGAACATCACCAAGACGTTTCCCGACAAGGTGGTTCTCGACGATGTCAGTTTGTCAGTAAAGAAGGGCGAGTTTCTCACAATTCTTGGCCCTTCAGGTTGTGGTAAGACCACACTACTGCGTCTTTTGGCCGGCTTTAACAGTGCCACAAAGGGTGAAATCCGTATCGGAGGCGAGGTAATGACCGACGTTCCGCCACACCTCCGCCCAGTGAACACGGTGTTTCAGCGTTACGCCCTATTCCCAAATTACAACGTTTTCGACAACATCGCCTTTGGCCTCAAACTTCAGAAGGTCGACAAGAAGGAGATCGAGCAGCGTGTCAAGCGTGCCCTCAAGATGGTGGGTATGACGGACTACGAGCACCGCGACGTGCAGTCGCTCTCAGGTGGTCAGCAGCAGCGTGTGGCCATCGATCGTGACATTGTCAACCGCCCACAGGTGTTGTTGCTCGATGAGCCATTGGCAGCTCTTGACCTCAAGATGCGTAAGGATATGCAGATGGAGCTCAAGGAGATGCACCGCTCGCTCGGCATCACCTTCATCTATGTCACGCACGACCAGGAGGAGGCACTCACGCTCTCCGACACAATAGTCGTGATGAACGAGGGTGTGATTCAGCAGATTGGCTCTCCTACAGACATCTACAACGAGCCTTGCAACGCCTTTGTTGCCGACTTCATTGGCGAGAGCAACATCCTCAACGCCACAATGGTGCGTGATCGCCTGGTAAGATTTATGGGCAAGGAGTTCGAGTGTATCGACGAGGGCTTTGGCGAGAACACTCCTGTAGATGTTGTTGTTCGCCCAGAGGATGTGTATATCATCCGCAATGCCGAGGCAGCAATGTTCCACGGCACTGTACGTTCGTGCATCTTCAAGGGTGTTCACTACGAGATGTTTGTCGACACCCCTGATGGCTATGAGATTATGATTCAGGACTATAACTGCTTCGAGGTAGGCAGCGAGGTGGGTATGATGATTAAACCTGCCGACATCCACGTGATGTGTAAGGAGCGTACCGAGAACCACGTTGCAGGTACTATCATCGACTCTACTCACGTCGAGATTCTCGGCGAGAGCTTTGAGTGCGAGCCTCTCGAGGGCTTTGCTCAGGGCGAGGAGGTCGACGTAGCCTTCGACTTTGATGCAGTGGAGCTCACCGACGACTCGGAGGATGGTATCTCGTGGGGTACTATTCGCTTCATACTTTACAAGGGCGACCGCTACCACCTCACCGTGCGTACCGATGATGGCGAAAATGTCTATGTCGACACTCACGATGTGTGGGAGGACCTCGACGAGGTGGGTATCACCATAGCCCCATCAGCACTACGCATCTCGAAGCGTAAGTAAGAGAGTTCATACGTTTTATTGAATTATAATTGTTTCTGGATTAAGAAGAATGAATAGTTTGGTAAAATTATTTTCACGACGACGCACGTGGACTATACCCTACGTTATTTTCCTTGCGATCTTTGTGGTGGTGCCGCTCATTCTTGTAATGGTCTACGCCTTTCAGACCAATGATGGAGGCTTCTCGTTGGCCAACTTCGAGAAGTTTATCAACCAGCCTGAGGCTGCTAACACCTTCATCTACTCGATTGGCATAGCACTGATTACCACCATCATATGTATTATCCTGGGCTATCCCGCAGCCTACATCTTGTCGCGTGCCCAGCTCTCGACAGCACGTCTTGTGGTGATGTTGTTCATCCTGCCGATGTGGATCAACGTGTTGGTACGTACGCTGGCTACGGTAGCTCTCTTCGACTTCTTGCGTCTTCCGCTTGGCGAGGGTGCCCTCATCTTTGGTATGGTATATAACTTCCTACCATTTATGGTCTACCCTATCTACAACGTCTTGCAGAAGATGGACCACTCGCTCATCGAGGCTGCCGAGGACCTTGGTGCTACGCCACGTCAGGTCTTCACTCGCGTGGTGTTCCCACTCTCGATGCCTGGTATTGTTAGCGGTATTATGATGGTCTTTATGCCTACAATCTCCACCTTCGCTATTGCCGAGCTGCTCACGATGAACAACATCAAGCTCTTCGGTACGACGATTCAGGAGAACATCAACAACGGTATGTGGCACTATGGTGCAGCCTTGTCGTTGATTATGCTTATTATTATAGGTATCACTTCGCTGTTCACCGACTCATCGTCGGAGAATGGCGGTAACGAGGGACTACTATGATGAAACGAATACTCTCTGCTGGATATTTGGTGCTTCTGCTCGTGATGCTTTACGCACCCATTGTCATCATAGCCATCTTCTCGTTCACCGAGTCGAAGGTCTTGGGTAACTGGACAGGCTTCTCTACCGAGTTGTACACCTCGCTCTTCTCGGGCGGTGTACGCTACTCGTTGGTCGATGCTCTTAAGAACACCATCATCATCGCACTTGTGGCAGCCGTGGTATCGACACTTCTTGGCACCATTGCAGCCATCGGTATTCACGACTTGAGATATGGCAAGCGACGTGCTATCAACTTTTTGAATAACATTCCTATCCTCAACCCCGATATCATCACGGGTATCTCGCTCTTCTTGCTCTTTGTCTCGTTGGGCATTACTCAGGGATATACCACTGTTATTCTGGCACATATCGCCTTCTGTACGCCATATGTCGTGCTCAGCGTTATGCCACGACTCACGCAGATGAATCCTAACATATACGAGGCGGCTCTCGATCTTGGTGCTACGCCAATGCAGGCAATGCGACGTATCATCATCCCTGAGATTCGTCCTGGTATGATCTCGGGATTTATCCTTGCCTTTACGCTCTCTATCGACGACTTTGCTGTGACCATCTTCACCAATGGTACAGATGGTCTTCAGACCCTGTCGACATATATCTATGCCGATGCCCGTAAGGGTGGTCTCACGCCTGAGCTTCGAGCACTCTCGACCATCATCTTGATTGTCGTCGTGGTGTTGCTCATCATCGTGAACTACCGTGCTAACCGTCAGGCAAAACGTGCCGAGGAGCAGCAGAAGCAGGTAACAATTAAAAACCGAGTACGCCGATGAAAAAGTTTTTTCTACATAGCTTAGCACTTATCGCTGCACTCATACTTGCTGGCTGCGGCGTCAGCGACGAGCGTGCCCACACCCTCAAGGTCTACAACTGGGGTGACTACATCGATGAGGATCTTATTGCCGAGTTCGAGGAGTGGTACGAGGAGCATACAGGCGAAAGAGTGCAGGTCATCTACCAGACATTCGACATCAACGAGGTGATGCTCGCAAAAATCGAGAATGGTATGGCCGACTTCGACGTGGTGTGCCCATCAGAGTATATCGTTGAGCGTATGATGCGTAACGAGCTGTTGTTGCCCATCATCACCCCAGAGTTTGAGAAAGAGATCAACGAGAAGGGTATCAACTACTTCGATTGCGTATCGCCATATATCAAGGAGCAGTTCTCGCTACTCGAGGCCCCCGAGGGCCAGAACCCTAACGACTACGCTGTGGGTTATATGTGGGGTACGACAGGTATCCTCTACAATGCCGAATATGTCAGCGAGGAGGAGGCAATGTCGTGGGACTTGATGTTCGACAAACGCCTTCAAGATAAGATTCTTGTCAAGGATGCTTTCCGCGATGTTTACTCGCCAATACTCGTCTATGCCAAGACCCTTGAGGCTCGTAAGAACGGCACACTCGGCGAGGATGAGATGCTCGATATAGAGACTATTCGCGAGCTTATGTACGACTCATCAGACGAGTCTATTGCTTTGGTTGAGAGCTACTTGAAGCGTATGAAGGAGCTCGTTGCTGGCTGGGAGGCCGACTTCGGCAAGGAGATGATGACCCAGGAGAAGGCGTGGATCAACCTTATGTGGAGCGGCGATGCTGTATGGGCTATCGAGGAGGCTGCCGAGGTTGACGTTGAACTTGCCTACACAGTTCCCGAGGAGGGCAGCGTAGTGTGGTTCGACGGCTGGGTGATTCCTAAGTATGCAGTAAACACTCGTGCTGCACGCTACTTCATCAACTATATGTGTATGCCAGAGAATGCTATCCGCAATATGGATGCAACGGGATATGTGAGCGTGGTAACCACCGAGGAGGTATTGGACGAGATTAGCTCACCTGAGGACTACGAGGAGGCTATCGACCTCAGCTACCTCTTCATCGACTCTGAGGGTAACCCCATCGAGGGTTCCGATAGCGTTCACGCCGACCCAGTGATGTACCCTTGTCGTTCGGTGATTAACCGTTGTGCTGTGATGCACGACTCGGGCAACCGCACCGACAAGATGCTCGAGATGTGGTCACGCGTTAAGGGCGACAACCTCTCGGCAGGTATGCTCATTGGTATCATTATCTTCTTCAGCGTATTGCTTATATGGGGCGTTATTCGCAAGATCAGAAACTACCGCAAGCAGCACTCTCTCCGCAAGCGTCGTAGACACCACTACGAGCACAAGACAAAACATTAACCAACAATAATAAATAAACGATTAACTCTAAACAAACGATGACAAGAAAGTTTTTCGCACTCTTCCTTGCCACCTTTGCACTCTCCGTTAACGTGCAGGCAACAACACCTACTAACGATAATAACTCTAATATGACGCTCACAACTGAGCTCCCTGCAGAGGATTCGGCAGAGGGTGAAGATGAGGGTCTCTTCTGGTGGGGTGCAGGTGCAAATCTCGCCTCTAACTACCTCTGGCGTGGTTATGACCAGTCGTACTCAGGCAAGATGTTCGACCCATCTATTCAGCCAAGTGTGACCCTGGGTCTTGGTGCCTTCTACCTCGACTTGTGGCTCAATGTTTCGCCTATTAGCCAGTATCAGGAACTCGATATGACACTCGGCTTCGACTACAAGAACCTCTCGATTACCGTATATGACGTATGGTGTGGTGTGGGCAAAGAGTTCTGGCAGAACAACTTCCTCGATGGCTCCAACCACAACCTTACAGCGACCATCGACTATACATTCTTCGATCGCTTGCGTCTACACTGGGGTACAACATTTATCCACTCGGCTGACTGGCTCTACAACGAGGATGGCTCACGCAAACGTCGTGCCTTCTCGTCATACTTCGAGGTGGCATACACCCAGCCTGTTAAGGAGCTCTTCGACATCACCTTTACTGCGGGTGCATCGCCCTGGACAGGCCCATTCTGGACAGCTGGTCCACAGATTATGGAGGATGGCGAGTACTTCCTCAACTACAACGCCGAGAACCCTCCTGTGACAGGCTTTAATGTTACAAACCTCAACGTGACGCTCTCACGCGAGTTTGAGATAGGACGCGTAACGTTCCCAGTGGAGTTGGGCTACACCTTCAACCCCACTACAAAGCGTCACTATGCACTGCTCAAGACTGGATTCTCGTTCTAAACGATGCAACATAGAATAAGTTAGGGCTGTCCGATGGGCAGCCCTAATTTTATACAAGTCTATTGACGTGGAAGTGTGGTGTGACAACACGCGAGAAGAACAGAAGGGCGATGACTATCAGTGCTGCACCAAGCATATAGCAATACTCATATCCCCACTCCGAGATATAACCTCCGAGCAACATACCGCCACCGATACCCACGTCCCAGCCCGTGAGATATGTGGCATTTGCCGTAGCACGACGCGAGTTTGGGGCAAGATTGATAAAGAGTGTGTTGTAGGCTGGGAACATCGTGCCATAGCCGTAGCCAAACAAGAAGGCAGTAACAAAGTAGGTGACATATCCCGCCTCGATACTCCAGTGCGACACCGTAGAGAGCAGGGCTTCACCAAGACCACCGAAAAATGCAATGATGATACCTATGGTTATTGTCTCGGTAATATAGCCTCTATCTACACGCTTTCCAGAGTTTAGTCGCGAGGCGATGAGTCCTGCGGCCATCACCGTGAAGAACAATCCTGCATTATGCTTAATACCTGCCGACGCAGCATAGAGAGCCATATAGCTCGTGGTCATACCATAGGGAATGGCAAGCATAAAGAATGCTATGCAGGCACGCACACCCTCCTTGAGGAAGAATCTATCGGACGATAGCTTAAACTCTCCACGCGGAGGTAGCTCACGATGTGGCACACGAACAAGAGCACCGAGCAACAAGCCTATAGCACCCGTAACAAGCGACGTAAGGAAGAGCGTAGTATAGCTTCCCGACGAGACAACAAACAATCCTGCCATAGGGCCAAAGGCCATAGCGAGGTTATTGGTAACACCGTAGTAACCAAGGCCTTCACCTCGGCGTGACGATGGCATAACATCGATAACGAGCGTATTTCCCGACGTGGTGAGCATACCGAAGCTAAAGCCGTGGAAGATACGCAATAAAATAAAAAGTGCGAGCGTATGTTTTATGAAGAAGTAACCAACGAACGAGGCCACAAACGTTGCATACGAAGCTATGTAGACACTCTTGCGTGGTAGCGTATCGGCCACAAAGCCCGCCATAGGACGCACACTGAGCACGGCAACGACATAGCACGACAGGACAACACCCACCAAGCCTGGTGAGATGTGGAAGTTATCCTTGAGATACAACGGCAAGGTTGGTACAAGAATAAAGAACGAGAACGACATCATAAATGCCGCGATGCACGTGAAAATATAGTCACGCGTAAACAATCTATCTTTTCGCTGCTCGGCCATACACTATCTTATTTAACTGCACCAACCTCAATATTTGAGCCAGTCGCCATCCCCAAGAGTCCTATTAGCCTCGATGAGGCGGCAAAGTACCACTCGATGAGTCAATTATGCAAAGTATTTAGTGATGATTGTGAATTAGTATGGCAAATTTAGGAAAAAATTACTAATTTTGCACCTAATAATAGAATTATTACACCTCGGTGGACGACAAAAATTCAAAACTCAAATATATGAACGCTATCGTAAAAAACAACTTCGAGTTCGAGGGCCAGAAGGGCCACTACGTAGGTAAGGTACGTGACGTCTACAACATCAATGACGACTACCTTGTAATGGTCGTTTCTGACCGTATCTCAGCATTCGACGTGGTGCTTCCTAAGGGCATCCCTTTCAAGGGCCAGGTGCTCAACCAGATTGCCGCTAAGTTCCTCGACGCTACAACAGATATCCTCCCTAACTGGAAGATTGCAGTGCCAGATCCAATGGTTACTGTTGGCCACCGCTGCGAGCCTTACAAGGTAGAGATGGTCATCCGCGGCTACCTCTCTGGCCACGCTTGGCGTGAGTACAAGGCTGGCAAGCGTACTATCTGCGGTGTAGCTATGCCTGAGGGTATGGTCGAGAACCAGAAGTTCCCGGAGCCTATCATCACTCCTACAACTAAGGCTGACGAGGGCCACGACGAGGATATCTCTAAGGAGGAAATCATCCGTCAGGGTCTTGTATCACGCGAGGAGTACGAGCAGCTTGAGGCATACACACGTGCTATCTTCCAGCGTGGTACTGAGATCGCCGAGAAGATGGGCCTCATCTTGGTAGATACTAAGTATGAGTTTGGTAAGAAGAATGGCGTGATCTACCTTATGGATGAGATCCACACCCCTGACTCATCACGCTACTTCTACAAGGAGGGTTACGAGGAGCGTTTGGCTGCAGGCCAGAAGCAGAAGCAGCTCTCTAAGGAGTTTGTTCGCGAGTGGTTGATGGAGAATGGCTTCCAGGGCCAGGAGGGTCAGCAGGTGCCAGAGATGACCGAGGAGGTTATCACAGGTATCACCGAGCGTTACATCGAGCTCTACGAGGCTGTCACTGGCGAGAAGTTCGTACGTGCTGAGGCTGAGGACATCGAGAAGCGTATCGAGCATAACGTTGCAGAGTACCTCAAGACGTTGTAATCGTCCGAGACAAAAAAATAGATTAGGCTGCAGGGTTACTCCTTGCAGCCTAATTTGTATCCAACGCCCCTTACTGAGACTATCTGCGTTGAGCCAATGCGGGCAAGTTTCGTGCGTAGATGCGACACAAAGACATTCATCGAGCGAAGATTATAGTAGCTATCATCACCCCAAATATCGAGGAGCAACTGCTGATATGTCACCACCTCGCCACGATTATCGAGCAGAATCTTGAGTATGGCCGCCTCACGCGACGAGAGGTGCTCTACCCTATCTTCGTCGCGAAGCTCACCCGTCTCGGCATTAAAGAGGCATCGACCCACACGGTGCTCAGAGGCTGATTGCTGCACCTCAAGCCTACTCAGCAACGACTCAATACGCACCAGCAACTCACTCATATCAAACGGCTTACGTAGATAGTCGTGACCGCCCGAACGAAAACCCTCAACAACATCCTCTGCACTATCAAGAGCCGACAAGAAGATAAACTGAGTATTCGCACCTCGCTCACGCATCCTACGCACCATCTCGAAGCCATCCATACGAGGCATCATAACATCGGCAATCACAAGGTCGATGTTGTGCTCAGCGAATGCAGCGACACCCTCCTCGCCATCTTCTGCCACAAAGACCTCGTAGCCCTTGATTGTAAGCACATCACGCAAGATGCGACGCAACGTAGCGTCATCCTCAACGACAAGAATTTCCCTTTTAACCATACTTTGGAAGTGTTACTGTTATGCGTGTGCCACGCCCTGGCGAGGAGTGCAGCTCGATACTGCCTCCATTACGCTCCACAAGCATACGCACGTGATAGAGGCCGAGGCCGTAGCCCTGACTATCTTGGCGATAGTCATTCGCCACACGATAGAACTTGTCAAACACACGTCGCTGCTCAGAGTGCTCAATGCCGATACCCTCGTCCTCGACACTAAACGCCACGTGACCATCTGTTGACGTTGACTTAATAGTAATCTTTGGCACGCCAAGACTATACTTAATGCTGTTGTCCACAAGGTTGAGCACAATGGTGCGTAGGCTTGCCCTATCAACCCAGATGCTTGTGCCCGAGACAATCTCCGAGCTGAAATCTATCTCACAAGAGCCATACTTGAGCCTGAGCGATGCAACCACTTCATCGACAACACTCTGTAGCTCCACGCTTTCAGGACGTAGTGTCACGGGCGACTCATCGTCGAGCGAGCTGCGAAGAATTGAGTCGACCATAACGCTAAGGCGGTCAAGTTCTGAGCGAGTCATTGCCAGGTACTCTTCACGCACTCTCTCATTATTGGCAATCTCTGGTGTCGAGCACAAAGTATCTGTGGCAGCCCGTGCTGCGGCTATTGGCGTACGAAGCTCGTGGGTAATGTTGTGTGTAAGGTCGCGGCGAATACGCTCTAAGGTCTTGGCACGAAAGAGCGTTCTGAGTAGATATATAAAGGTAAATATCAGCAACAGCGTGGTTAGCAGCGAGATGACAATCATACCACGCATACTCATCAAAATCTTCGAGTGCGGATCTTCGACCACAAGGCGTATAATGATTGAGGATATCTGGACCTCGACACTAAGCGTGCGTAGCGACTCAGTATCATCACCGTGGTGCACCATCAGCGAAGGCTCGCCATCGACAAGCAACAACATTTCGACACTATAGCGAGTATCTATTCCCGATGTGCGTAGCTGCTCAGAGACTATGGCATAGAGACCTTCGAGAGGTCCTAAAGTTATATTTCTGGTGCCTTCGATATTGCCGGCATATCGCCACACTGCCTCATCGAATATACTGTTAATCTGACGGTTATAGCCATCCCTCATCTCACGATAAGAGTGTACGCTCCACGCCACCTCGACCACGGCGAGCAGTGCCATAGAGAGGATAGCAAGAACAAAGAGAGATATAAATCGGCCACGTTTCATACTACAAAGGTATGAAAAAACACCACACTTTGCACTCACCGCCACAAGATTTAACACTATTTAACAAATGCGTTAACACTCTTTAACACAAAATATTTGGAACAATGACCCACGTCGCACTACCTTTGCACTAACAAAAATGCAGCTGCCTGATGTTTAACCTAAAAACACAACTAACTATGAAACGACTATTTTTAATTGCGACATTTGCCCTTGCAGCACTTACAGCCTATGCACAGCAGAAAGACCCTATTTATATCATTAACGAATGTGTTGTCTCAGCCAGCGAGGTACAAGAGCTCACAAACCAGGGTCATATTGATGTTATCACTGTTGTTCGTGATGCCGACGAGCTTAAGGAGTACGAGAGGTTTGGCGACACATCTAATGGCGTTGTACTCGTCACACTCAAGGAGGAGCACGTCTTTATTGCCCCTGAGACCCCTGGCGAGTTTATGGGTGGAAATATTGAGACATTCCAAAGATGGGTTGCCGAGAATCTTCGCTATCCCGAGGAGATGAAGAATCAGAAAGTAGACCAAGTGAAGATTGTTGTGAAATTTACAATTGGCAAGCACGGATATATCGTTCCAAGCAGCATCGAATTCTTGCAAGGTAGCGTTAAGGCTTTTAACGACGAGGTGCGACGTGTGTTGCTCTCGTCACCACGCTGGGAGCCAGGCAAGCAGAAGGGCGAGCCAGTGGCCGTAAGCTATATGCTACCAGTAATATTCAGCACAAAGTAAATAGAGTACATCAAAAAGTTTAGGGGTTGTCCTTGATGGACAGCCCCTAACTATTTTACGCCATAGCACTCTTTTGATATAGCTTTCTACTCCTGCAATGCTCTCCAGAGCATATCCTTGAGCTGTGTAATATTCATATTCGCAACCGACGAGATGAATATCGACTCGACACCCTCAGGCAGGTGAGCACGCATCTGCTCAATAAGTTCATCGTCTAGCATATCGCACTTAGTAATTGCCAAAAGTCTCTGTTTGTCAAGGAGTTCTGGATTATACTGCGTAAGCTCACCGAGCAAAATCTCGTAGTCCTTAGCGATGTCGTCACTATCGGCAGGCACCATAAACAGAAGCACCGAGTTACGCTCGATATGACGCAAGAAGCGAGTACCGAGGCCACGACCCTCGTGAGCACCCTCGATGATACCTGGAATATCGGCCATAACGAACGAGTGGTCGTCACGCACTGACACGATACCAAGGTTTGGCTCTAACGTTGTGAAGGCGTAGTTTGCAATCTTTGGCTTTGCAGCAGATACCACAGAAAGGAGTGTCGACTTACCTGCATTTGGGAAGCCCACAAGACCTACGTCGGCCAAGACCTTAAGCTCGAGGATGAAGGCACCCTCCTGGCCCTCCTCACCAGGCTGAGCATAGCGAGGTGTCTGGTTTGTCGCTGTGCGGAAGTGCCAGTTACCAAGGCCGCCACGGCCACCCTTCAGAAGCACAAGCTGCTCGCCGTGCTCGGTAACCTCGCCAACAACCTCGGTATATGTCTCGCCAGTCTCTTCATCGGTGAAGACCTGCTTCGCTACAGTACCCAGTGGCACAGGGATGATGATATCCTTGGCATCAGCACCCGTAGAGCGTGCACCGTGGCCATTCTCGCCATCTTCGGCAAACTGGTGACGCTTGTACTTAAGGTGAATCAAAGTCCAATACTGGCTATCGCCCTGAAGGATGATGCTACCACCCTTACCGCCATCGCCACCATCGGGACCACCAAATGCCACAAACTTCTCACGACGGAAGTGGCACGAGCCTGCACCGCCGTGACCTGAGCGGGCAAATATCTTTACATAATCGACAAAATTCGAACCTGCCATAATACTAAAAACATAATTTGGGGCAAAGATACGAAAATTTTCCGAATTCCCACGCATTACACCGAGCAAAGCAACAAATGGTGTGATGGGGCGTGATGAGCTTGCTCAGAATGCAGACTATAATCACAACAAGTGTCTGTGAAACAGGCTTATCGGTCAAGACAGGCATCCTACCCTCTAAGACACAAAAAAAGGCCGATATCCGAAGATATCAGCCTTAGTGCCCAGAATAGGACTCGAACTGCGAAGCAGTAGCGGGGATACCTTTTAGCACAGACCGAAGGTCGAGCAATAAACTCTTTCATATCCCCGCAACCTACAATTAAGTGAGCAGGGCTATAAACGAAATAGTGGCTTTGGAGAGACTTGCAAAGCAAGAATTGTGGTGATGGTGTGTGGGGAGCTTGCTCACCGACGCACACAGTGCCACAATTATAGTCTGCACGGCAGACTACCCAAAGCCACAATCATAGCCTCAAAAAAAGGCTAACCTCTGCAGAAGCTAGCCTTAGTGCCCAGAATAGGACTCGAACCTACACGCCGTTAAGCACTCGCACCTGAAACGAGCGCGTCTACCATTTCGCCATCTGGGCATCGAAACGATGCACAAAAGTAGTATATTTTTTTTAAATTTCGTATATTTGTGCAAAATTATTTCCCAAACGTGGGGTTTTGGCCCGTAGGATACATTATCCAAGAGCCTTATAATATTGAAAACTATGACTTTAACTAAACTATCTACAGGTCACAAGGTGGCCATTTGGACATTTGTGCTGGTGCTTCTTGACCAGGTTGTCAAGATGTTGGTTCACGCCAATTTGGAGGTCGGCGAGAAGATTGAGGTATTCTCGTGGTTCAACCTCTGCTATGTCGAGAACCCTGGCTTTGCATTTGGTATGCAACTCGGCAGCGGTGGTGGTAGCGTGGATTGGGGCAAGATTATCCTCTCGATATTCCGTCTTGCTATGATTGGTGCCCTCGGCTATGGCATCAACTACCTCATCAAGAAGGGCGACGAGGTTCCTAAGGGCGTCCTCGTAGGTGCGGTGCTCATCTTCGCCGGTGCTATCGGCAATATGGTCGACTGCCTCTTCTACGGCCTCTTCATCGAGGCTCAGGGCACAGGATTCCTCACGGGCAAAGTTATAGATATGATCCACCTGCCGCTATTCAAGTGGGAGAGCTGCCCATCGTGGCTGAGCTTCCTTGTGGGTGGCGATGGCTACTTCTTTGGTGCAGTGTTCAACGTTGCTGATGCCTACATCTCGTGTGCTGTTGTCTACCTGCTCATCTTCCACTACAAGTTCTTCAAGTAGAGTATGCGTCGTTATATCACCCTACTATTCACACTCTTAACCGCCACTACGCTCTTTGCCCAGCAGCCCTGGGCCGAGCTTAGCTCATCACAACAAAGCAGCGTGCTTGTCTCACGTCGCGTGAATGGGGCTATGCGTAGAGTAATGGGGGGCGATATCGCCATTTCGCAACTTGACAGGGCCACTCGCAACGAGATATTAGAGCGTGTCACCACACGTTGCAACGATGCCAACACCGCAGCTCTATACGTCTACCTCTACAACCTTCTACGTGAGCCCGATGGCTCGATGAGCCACAGCGATGTGCGTATGCTCACGTTGCACACAGCACAGATGCTTGCCGCCTGGGCAGCGAATAGCGAGGATGACAGATATATCAACTACGCATACTCCCTGGCAAAGAGAGAGGCCCACTTCGGCAAGAGTGCTACAAGCGGCATCCTCAAGAGGCTCAAGAAGAAGAGGTATGCAGAGTATCACGATATTGCCACATCGCTATGCAAGGCTGTAGATATCATAGTCCTATCGGAGGCTGCTGGCATACGCACATTTGAGGATATCACCCCACCGGCACAGGCCGAGGACAGATTCTTATATCTTAGTGGCGAGGATTTTGCGGCCGTAACTGCCACCATCAAGCCCCTCGTAGATAGCCTACCTGCCGCAACATCAATACTCGAAATCGAGGCTCGTGATGAGTGCATAGCTTGGAGCGGAGCCTACCACACAGCTCTCAAGGAGAGCATAGGTCGCAACACATCGCTTGTGCGTTCGACAACTCCCGAGGCCGAATACCTCACGATTATCGACTCGAACGACAACTCATATACTGTCGAGAATGAGCTATATCTCCTCCCCTCAAACCACTTCGTTGTCGTTGAGCAAGCTAAGAGTCCCGAGTCGTTGCTCTTAGGTCGCGTGATGCCACGTGGTGGCGTCGAGATAATCGGTAGGGTCTATATCGACTTGGGTCGTAAGATTCGCAAACTCAAGTGTACGGCCGATGCTATCTATCTTACGGTAGAGGGTAGCAACGGTGTGGAGTATCTGATGCTACCACTCAAGTAGCCTATGTCTATTATTGATGATTTTCTTGTATGGCTCGAGGCAGAGCGTCGCTACTCACCCCTCACAGTGCGTAACTATCGTCGTGATATAGACGACTTCCTATCATTTCTCAATCTGGAGCGAGAGACCTTCGTCCCCGACAACATAAAGCGTAGCGACATCGAGGAGTGGATAATCTACCTATCTGAGCGACGCAAGCTCAAGACATCGTCGATAAACCGCAGTGTTGCCTCGATACGCACGCTGTGGCACTGGATGATTACGCACAACCACGCGAGTCACGATATTGTCACAGCCATCCACTCGCTGAAAACCTCACGCAGGCTTCCCGTCTTTGTGCCAGAAAGCAAGATGGATGCGATAGTACAAAACATACGTGACGACCTACGCTCCGACGACGAGGAGCGTATGCGTGATGCTGTGGTCGTAATACTATTCTACACCACAGGACTTCGACTTGCTGAGCTCTACAATGCTAATCGCGAAGATGTGGCTGCCGATTTCAGCCATATACGCGTTTTGGGTAAGGGAAATAAGGAGCGTATCGTGCCGCTATTGAGGTCTGTTAGTGAAATATTAAAAAAGTATTTTAGTCAAAATTCTTCGCAAAATATTTGCATAGGTCAAAAAAAAGCACTAATTTTATCAAAGAAACAGGAGCGTTTAAGTCAGCGTACTCTGCAACGTATCGTCGACAAGGTGCTTAAAAGTGCTGGCGTTCAGGGCAAAACATCGCCCCACGTGTTGCGTCACACCTTTGCCACGCATCTTATGAACGAGGGTGCCGACCTTCGCGAGATTCAGGAGCTCCTCGGACATAGTTCTTTGAAGGCTACTCAGGTCTACACCCACACCAATATCGAGCGTCTGCGTGATATTTACACCTCGGCACACCCTCGTGAGCGTGATAAGGAGTAGTCCATTCAAGAAACGCACAGTTCTTGAGCTAAGAGTTATGGCGGACAGCGGGACGGCAGCGTTCGTCCTGCACTATATATAAACTTAATACTTTTGACCTATGAACGTACAGATTCAGTCAGTAAAATTCGATGCAGGCCAGCCTCTGCTTGACTTTATTCAGAAGAAGATGGATAGATTGGATCGCTTTGTCGATGAGAGAGCGGGTGATGTGGAGGTTACACTTCGCCTCGATCCCGACTCAGAGAAGGGCAACAAGGTAGTAGTCGTTTCGCTCCGTGTCCCAGGCGGCGATATTCGCGTTGAGGAGCGTGCCTTCACCTTCGAGGAGGCTATCGACAACTCTATGGACATCATCAAGCGTCAGCTTGAGAAGGCTAAGGCAAAGTTCGAGAAGTAAAGATACTAACCTTAAAATCTTCGAGCAACGATAGCACGGCGGTCACTCAACGTGCATCGAGCACGATTAGTAAATACCGATGGTTATGCCATCGGTATTTTTTTGATGTCATTACCACGTTTTTGCGGCTGATGCGAAATAGCTACATACGACATCATCACTGCCGAGCTTTTATGCTCTAATTCCATATATCATTGATTTTCAGAATATTACGCCATTTCCACAAACAATCGAAACCGGCGTCGTAACTCCCTGATTATCAAGGCTATGAAAAATGCCCGAAAATTAATTTTTCAACACTCTGATTTTCAACTCCTTACATATAGCGTCTCAGAAAAACTTTCGTGCATAAAATTTGGCAGATGGAGACAAAGAGGCATAACTTTGTGGTAACAAAACGCAGCAAATAACTTAAACTGTTGAAAGCAGATACAAACAAGGTAGGTATAGGAGAATCAGTACTGAAACTATACGCCTTATTGATATGAACAAAATAGATTTCATAAACTATAAATTAAATTAAAAATGTATGAGACGCATAATTTCTCTTCTCTTAGCACTAACACTCTTTGCCTGCCAAAACGAGGTTGAGATGCCAACAACACCCACCATTGAGTTTAGCTTTGGCAAAATAAGAGTGACATCGCACCACACATCAGCAGCCATAACAGCAGACCTCCCAAGTGTGAAGATCAATGGCGGATATGACCACAACGCTAAATTAACGCTATGCTACCACGAAAAGGAGAGTCTCGATTGCAGTATTGAGATTGTGGATGAGTACGAGCTTTTGTTGGGAGAGGTAAGATTTATACTCACTAACCTCAAACCTGATACAACGTATAGTGCATACCTCTCGCTCGAGAGCTCTACTGGTGAGATAGGCACAAGCGAGCAGTTTGAGTTCGTAACAGAGCAGCAGATATCGCAAGATGGCATTGGTTGCAAGATTATCATAAACAGCAACAGGGGCCTATTTGCATCAGTAAACATCAGTAATATTAAATATACAAAGGATAGTGTAGATGTAGCACTCGAAAGCTTGCGATTCGAGTATCGACTCTACAACAACGCTCAATACCCAGAGTGGTCTGCTATCGAGTTTGGTGCCGATGAGATTGCCGACGGCAGTGTGAAGTTTGATCTTCCGGGTGATGACAATAACTATCTCGCCGAGACTCGAACATACGAGTATATCATTGTGTTGGTCCCCGAGGATGATAGCTACGAAACTTACATCTTGGGCGATGAGGGCCAAAACTACAGATTCGAGATGGGCCGTGCAGAGATTAGTGCTAACATCTCAACACCTCAGCTCACTATCAACGACGATGTTGTAAGTGTCGACGTAGAGAGAGTCGATATATTCTACGATGGCGTATCAGCCGATTACTACCAATTTGCCAACCCAACATACTCGATAAGATACCGTATTAAGGGCATAGACAACTGGACACAGGTGATATTTACCCAGAGAACAGAGGATGGTGGACTCAACGAATCGTTCTCAGTTCAAAATGCAGAACCTAACACCGTGTATGAGGTGGTTGCGGCAGTATACGCTGGAAATTCACACACACTATGCTACTCTGAGATTGCCGAGATCTGTGTTGAGTAATAAAGCGGAACTATTTACGCAATAGATAGATTGACAATATGTCTGGCGGAACTCAGTTTTGCCAGACATATTGCATCTCTGACACCGCATCGCAGATAGTTTGCCCGGGGCATATAGCAAAAAAAGCACTATTATACTTTATTTTAGGCTATAATTGACTTATCTTTGTATATACTAAATCAATAAAAGTATGTCCAGCAAGCAAGATAACTCGAAAAACGAGCAGACCACAAACCAACCACCATACCCAAATTGCCTCAATTGCAACACCGAGCTCAATGGTCCCTTCTGCCACCAGTGCGGACAGGAGGCCACAAGCACAAGGCCAGCAATAGGAAGTTTCATAATGGAGTATCTCAACAATGCCTTTATGTGGGATGCTAAGCTCATTAGCTCCCTCTGGTACTTAGTAACTCGTCCAGGATACCTCACAAGTGAGTTTTTGGCAGGCAAGTTCATAGCCCATATGCACCCGCTAAAGCTCAATATGTTTATACTATTTGTGACAATCACTGTATTCGTGTTGCTCACGAACACAAGCGAGATTGATAATGCGATGCAAGGTATCTCCAGCAACAAGGATGAGAGTGCAGCCTTCCAGCTTGAGTTACTCAACAACGACACCGAATACTGCACAAAGATGAAGGAGAGCCCTCGCGACACAGTCGTGCTGCGAGCACACCAGAAGATTGCCGAACAGTACCCAGAACTTATCACCTACCTCGAGGCCGTAGAGCAGAGCAAGATCGAAACCGCAGAGGTGATAAACACAGAGGCTGAAGAAGCTACCAACGCAGAGACAGCAGAAGTGTCTAGCGAGGAGACGGCAGATGCAGGTAACGATCAAGCAACAGAGCTTTGGCATGCTGTGGTGCCAAGAATACTCATTGAAGATAAGGTCATCGTTGCTGATAACGATAACTGCTACAGCTTTAACCTTGAGTCACAGGTTGCGAGCGACATACTCGAGGAGATAAGGAGCGTATGGGAAGGGCTTAAAAGCTACACATCGCAGTATTTTCCACTAATAATACTGCTCACAACACCATTTTTAGCATTTTCACTAAAGATTCTACAGCGTAAAAAACGACAGCCAGGCATCAACCACTTTATCTTCTCGCTCCACTACACATCATTCCTGGCAGTGCTTATAATGTTTATTTATGTGCTCCACTTGACGATATCACCCTCTTTTACTGTGCTCGAATGGATACTTATACTGGGTTCGTCAGTCTACCTAACGATGGCAATGCACAGAGTCTACACCCCGAACAGTTGGGTACAAACTGCAATTAAAGCACTGCTCACTAACATTATATACGCTGTGATATGCACAATTGTAATGTCGATAGCATTTATTATTGTCTGCATAAACATTGTCCTAAATACCGAACAGCCATTATAGTCTTGTCAAATGCTTGCAAGATAAACTGTATAGATCCCTTTCAAAACAAAAAGCGATAGCCTGCCAAGACTCACTGACCTGGCAGGCTATTTTATTGAGATTCAACGGGTCCAAAAGAGTGCGATGAATTAATTGCTTCTGTTTCAAAAGTCACCTCAGCGAAAAGAGCTCTCAAAGGCTAACCTAATCATCAAGACACACTCCTTGAGTAGGGTTAGCCAAAGGACAACAACAAACATATCGCACTTCAGCGTTGCAATGAAAAATGACAAGTAAACATATCTTCGTGGGAACATCTTCGGTCTCTCGGTTTTCTAATCACCCTGAATTCCATAATCTCCCTGCTCCGCCCTGGCACCCCCCTATAAGTTGCTTAAGCTCCTTAAACTCACTAAATTCACCAAGCTCCCTATGCCCCCCTTCAAGAGAAGCTCTTCGGTCTCTCGATTTTTCTATTTCCGCAGAGGTTATGCTCCGCCGAAACGAAGAATGGCAATTGGACTGTACGCATAGTACTATTCCAATTGCCATTCAAATAAGGTGCAGCAGAAACCTGCGAAAATAAAAACCAATCAAATCTCCTGCCGAAGGCAGGGTTGGCCAAAGGACAACAACAAGCCCCTCGCTTTTCAGCGTTGCGATTAAGGCGAGGGCAGAGCATACCGGTGTGTTTTGCCGAGCCGCAGCAA